>ERZ869909.38-NODE-38-length-188569-cov-5.176580_pt1 | contig 188569 bp, 180 predicted proteins | sample MGYA00520892_ERZ869909 | MGnify/ENA primary metagenome ERZ869909 (study PRJEB32215, sample SAMEA104723947) | bioreactor metagenome | biome: bioreactor; feature: anaerobic bioreactor; material: water | place: China | collected 2015-03-12 ... | reverse complement strand
AGTTCCAGATCATGGCTGGCATCCTGCTGATGGGTGGACGGGTGGCCATCCCAGTACTGCATACGGATCCGGTCTGTTTCGATAGTCAGTTGCGTGATGCTGACGGTTTGCACCTGAGCACGCTGCATGGCAATGCCGCTAAAGGCACTGAATGGTCCGGCCTGGCGATGCAGTTGCTGTTGGGTGGTCAGTGACGGTGCCCTGGCCATAGCACGCTGCCAGTGCCAGGCTCTGAGCCTGGGAATAACCTGTGGCAGAGCGCTGGAGCTGGATAACGGCGCGCACGGTGCCAGTTGCTGACGCAACCGGCTGCCATCCCAGTGCCACAGCAACGGCTCCTGCAACCCGACAAAGACCAGCAAGCGAAAAGGCGCATAACAGCGCAGTTGCTCTGGTTGCAATAACGCATCCTGCGCCTGCCAGTCCGGGCTATGCGCCAGTGCCTGCAACAGCAGGCCCCGACTACGCCGACTGGCAGGCTCCGGCTGATAAACGGCAGCATAATCGTTGAGCAGGCAAAATACCTGGCCGTGCTCATTGGCCGCTACCCAGCTACCGCCGCCGTCCGGGTCGATGGGCATAATGGCAGTCACGCCGCGCTGACAAAAACGCTCGGGGCCATAGGCCCGGGCCCGGCTTTTGCGTTCATCCCGGTTGAACAGAATATGCAAACGTCCGGCTTGATACCACCAGCTCAGGGTGCACATCGTTTTTGATACTCCCGGGTCGAGCTGTGCACGCCGGCTTCCTCTGGCCAGTCATAGCCCCAGGGTTCCAGCATGGCATGGATCAACGCCAGATGATGCACAGCATGGCTGGCGACAAAATCCAACTCGCGCTGCAAGCTGGTGAAGGTTTTGCCTTCAGCAAACTGATAGATCAGTTGCACATCCAGTTCATCGGCTTCCAGGCACTGCAGCCAGGTTTGCAAACGCTCTATCCAGTGCAGCGCTTTTTGCGGATCGCATTGCGCGCCTTCATCGCGTAACCGCAGCCGGTAATCCAGCTGCTGACTGCTTGATGCCAGCCACAGCTGCTGGTAGTGATCCAGCACATGACGGATATGCTTGCTTACCGAAGGCTCACCGGGCCAGTCTTTGGTCTGCTGATAATGCGCTGGTTGCACCTGTCGTACAATGATGCTCAGCAAATCCAGTTGGTGCAGGTTTTGTTCAATCACCGTCATGCAACTCTGTCCTGTGGATGGTTAAATCGTTTAGCCGCTGTTTGGCGGCACTGTAACTGGCGACCGAGAAAGGCACCAGGTAATTCAGCAGGGTCATACCCAAGCGCCAGGATGCTTCGCCTATCAAGGCATCCCATTGATTGATCAGATTCAGTAAAGTCCCCACCACCAGGGCTACCTTGATGGCATTCCTTAGCACCTCGGGATGACACAGTTGCTGAAAAAAATCCTTCATCAGCGGGCAAACCTGACCAGTTGATCCAGCGGGATATGCGACACCGACTCTTCAATCAAGCGCTTAATTAATAGCTTATCCGCTTTAGGTTGCAGTTTTTCGGCCGAAACCTTGCGCCCGGTCGGTTTTACCGTCCACTGGTCGTGCTCAGCGCACAACGCCATCTCGCTGTGACAGACACCACAAGCCAACATGTCTCCTGCTTTATCCTCGCTTTGTTGCAGCACCGTTGGGCCACAATGCGGGCAGGTGTGCAAGGGGATGCCATCATCACTGTGCCCCAGTATGGCATCCAGCGCGCCTTGATCAGCCAGCTCCAGCAAGTGATTGCACCAGAACTGGTTAAACTGTCGGCCGGATTCCTCACGCAGGATGCCAAGTACTTTATCCAGCGGCATGGGCTTGCGGTATGAGCGTAAACTGGTCATGGCATCAAAGGCATCACAGACCCCGATGATGGCTGCATCGGTTGGGATCATGCTGGCAGTCAGGCCGTGCGGATAACCACGGCCATCCGGCCGTTCATGGTGCAACTCGACCGCAGCGGCAACCAGATGCCCCAGCGGATGCCCGGCCAGCATGCGACCACCGGCTTCCGGGTGCGTTTGGATCACGGCAAACTCACTGTCATTCAGCTTGCCGGTTTTATTGAGAATAGCGTCCGGAATTGCAACCTTGCCCAGGTCGTGCAAAAAACCGCCCAGGGTTACCCGGGCAATATCTGCCTCCGGCAAAGCACCGGCTCTGGACAATAAATTGGCATAACGCGACACCCGCCACAAATGACCACCGGTATAAGGATCCTTAGCTTCGACAAACCAGGCCATCACCATCAGACTGGCTAACAGATCTTTGCTTAATTGGCCCACATCCGCCGGCAATTCTTTTGGTGCATGAAACTGCTGAAACCATCTGAGCATCACAGCCCCCTAGTGTGTGATCCAAGCTTAGTGTTTTGCATGAACCTTCAATAGCTTAGCAAAAGACTCCCGCTTTATCGCATCAGCCAGATCATCTTTGCAAAAATACAGCGCCGTTGCCGCTTGCCCCGGCTGGGCCGCGCCCACCATCTGGCCAGCCGCTGCGATGGCAGCCGATGAGTGATGCTGCTGCATCAAGTGCAAAATATTCTTTTGCACTCGCTCAAGCGGCAGCAAACTGGCAAAGACTATCGGTAATTCCGGCTGGCGCTGACGAATAGCCGCCAGGATATCCTCAGCCGATTGCGGCAGTGGTGATGACAGGGCCAAAGAGATGACCGCAGCATCGGCTTTGACCAGCTCATCATCCAGCGCATCCAGTTGTGGCAAGCGGTTAAAGCTAAAGCCCTGCTGCTGCAGAAAAGGCGCCATCTCACTGACAATAAAAGGATGCGGCCTGGCAAGTAAAATATGTGGCATGGTGTTTCCTAAGGTTAATTTGTAGTTGCAATGTCCGGCCAAGGCCTTAGACTGTTCCATTCATCAAGCTTAGGAAGTTCTGGCGCTGCCAACAATGACCAAAACACCGGCCTCATCTACCGAAACACCAGAACCGTTGGAGCAGCTGTTAGCTCAGCTCGCTTTTGGCTCAGAGCTGCACTTTGAATCCGGTTTTTGTGATCACTGGAACCTGCTGACCAGCAAGTCCAGCAAAGCAGCCCTGCATGTGGTCACTCAGGGCAGGCTATGGATGGCAATTCCTGGTCGCCTGCACGAGCAAGTGCAACTTGAAGCCGGCGATGCCATCTTTTTCAGCCACAGTTTCCGGCATTGGCTCAGTGACGAGCCGGTCGACGAACACACCAGCGAAGTCGACTTTGCCAACTTCTGTGTACCCGATCACCTGGAGCGTGGCCTGGTTTGCTACGACATTGCGGTCGAGTCGCCCTTAACCGCGAATTTGTTTCAGGTGATGCCAGATTACATCCACTTACCCGCCAGCCAACAATCCGGCCGGTTAAGCCCGTTAATCCAGCTGATCCGACAGGAAGCCCAGGCCCGTCAACCAGGCTATCAGGCTGCCATCAGTCGTTTGAGCGATGTGGTGGTGCTGCATTTGTTGCGTCAGGTACTCAGTGACGACAGCATGCAGCAAGGTCTGCTGGCAGCGCTAAAAGATCCGGCGCTGCGCCGGGTGGTGCTGGCCATTATGGATGAGCCCGGCGCTGACTGGACGGTGGAAAGCATGGCTGCTCTGGCTTTCCTGTCCAAAAGCGCCTTTGCCGAGCGCTGCCATAAAGTGATGGCTATGACCGCCAAGTCCTTGCTGGATGAACTGCGGCTGCAACGCGCCCGATACTTACTGATCCACTCCGAACTCAGCCTGGAACTGATTGCCGAACAAACAGGTTACCAATCCGCCACCGCCTTTATCCGCTTTTTTAAGCAGCACGAGACCCTGTCGCCGGGTGAGTTCAGGGCTTTACATGCTTAAACTGCGATTTTAACGATCCAGCTTAACAACACGATCCAGCGAAAGAGTGCCGGGACCACGTGCCAGCAGGAGCAACAACACACCAGCCCACCAGGCAGCCGGGTTCCAAAAATGCGCCCAGTCCGGATACACCGCCAACTGAATAAAGAGAGTCATGCCCAGCAGGCCGAAAGCGGCAAAGCGGGTTAGCAAACCAAGGATCAGCATAAGCGGCAAGATCACTTCCACCACCCCGGCAGTCACCGCCATAGTCTCGGCCAACCAGATGCCAACACCACCATCCACATACTCGAGCGTCTCTTTATCACACAGCAATAAAGCACCGGGACGCACCGGATCAGGGCAAAAGAACTCGTACAAAAACAGCTCATACTTGTTGGCATCAAATTGCAGGAAACCGTCCCATTTCGACAGGCCGGACTGTAAAAATACTCTGGCAGCCAATAAACGCAGGGCCAGCAGCGCAATGGGCTCCAGCCAACGCTCCAACCCTATAGTTATACGGTGATAGTAACTGACGAAAACGCTAAATAGCTTCATAGGATCATCTCCTGAGTTTGACACAGCAGCCCCTGCGCCAGTGCATTGGCAAAACAGGTGCTGAGATCAAAACTGTCATCCACTGAAAGTGCAGCGGCAGCCGCCTCCCTCAGTGGGCAGCTCCCATTGCTAGTGGCCTGGAAAAAGGCCCATTCCGCTGCATTCAGCCGACGGTGTTGCAGGCTAAAGTCAGCCTGACGCCACAGCAAACGCTGACTGTGCTGCAAAAACACCGGCGCATGATCCGGACTATCGAGTTGATGGCGCTTTTGCAGCCATAAGTCCCAGACAGTAAAGTTGCTTTCCAGCAGTTGCACACAGGGTCGCAACCCCAGCCGAAGTGTCTGAATATCCTGGCCTTGCTCAGCCAGCAGTGCCAACTGTTCCGACCGGATGGCATCCAGCTCTGCTGCCAGCACGCTATTCAGCCAGCATCGCTCCACTCGGGCCAAATCGGCCAACCAGGGGCAGTGATGCTGCGACAAACTCTGCTGCAGCCAATCCGGAAACTGCTGCCCATACCAGGCAAGTACTGCATGAGCCGGCCTATGCTCAAGCAGATAAGCCTGTGCCAACTGGCGCAACTGCCCTGCCGGCAATAGTGCCTGACTGACCGGGAAATTATCCATCAAGGCCTGCACCGAGGCCTTGATGCTGCTGTTTCGATATACCAAAAGGCGCCGCCATCTGGTGGGCTGCTCTGCCAGCCAGGGCGCCAGCGTGGCTGCCTTGTCGCCATGAAGAAATTCAACAAACCGGGTATGGAACAGCGAGTCACTTAGTTGCATGCACTACCTCCTGGTAAGGCTGCAGTACTTTCGCTACCCGGGCTCGCTGCCGCAATAGCTCTGGTAAAGCGGGGATCTGATCATCCCACTCCAGCAACACCGGCCTGGCACCAAAACGTTGCAAAGCATAATCAAGTAATTGCAAAATACCTTGATTCGGTGGCTGATCGTGGCTGTCTATCAGCAGACTCTCACCTTCGATCGGATCTGCCGAGTAACCGGCAATATGCAGCTCCCCAACTAAATGAGCTGGGATCTGATCCAAATAATGCCGGGCATCCTCGGCGCAATTATTCTGGCTGAGATACAAATTGGTGATATCTAGCAACAAGCCGCAACCAGTGCGCCGGCACAGCTCCGTCATAAAGGCTGGCTCCGGCATCTGGTGCTTAAGACGCAGGTAATGCGTTGGATTCTCCAGCAAAATAGGTCTGGCCACCGAATCCTGATACTGCTGTACCTTGCTGCTCAGCTGCTGTAAGGCCAGCTCAGAGCGAGGCATTGGCAGCAGATCAGCAAAATAGGCTTGATCAAATACGGACCAGACAGCATGCTCGGAAATCAAGGCTGGCTTTACCTGCCGCACCAGAGCCCGCACCCACTGCAAATGCTGTGGGTTGAGCGATTCAGGCCCGGCCAGTGATGCCCCTACCCCATGCAAACTGATGGGATAGCGCTCTGCTACCTGCTGCAACGCAGCCAGGCGGGCTCCGCCGATAGCGCAAAAGTTTTCTGTATGCGCCTCAAACCAGAGACCGGCCGGCTCCGCCGTCAGCACCTCGGGGCTAATAACCTCCGGATAGTGCTGCAGCTTCAGGCTGATGCCAGTTGTCAGCAGCTCTGGCGGCAGGCTGTCTGCGTGAAAGTCTGCCATCAGGGGTTGTTGCGATCCAACACAGCAGTCGATGCCGGACCATAAGGCGTCACTATGTACTCACAGGTACCCCGTGGCGTATAGGTCCAGGCATTGCCCTGAAAGTCCACCGTTGAACTGCCTTCACAGCTGGTACCAGCTCCGGCCCGGCAATCATTCTGCCCGGCGAGGGCAATCCCGTAACATTTATCCCGACGTCCGCGAACACGCTCGCCAGCCATCCACTTTTCAAAGTTTTGCTGCACCGACTCAGGTGCGTTTTCTGTCAGACTAAGCTGAGCATTCGGGCCCGCCTGCGCCATACCTGCCACACTGGCCATAGCCACACCTGCCAGCAGTAATTTGGTAAAATTAGGTTGTGTCATCACTGTTTCCTCCTGTTGTGAACACCTCTCCAGTCTAGTCAGGTCATACCTTAGCCGCACTGACCAAAACACCACATCAATCGACCAAAACACTTTAAAAACCATGGCATTGAAGGAACCGGTGTTTTGGTTGACGCAACGGGTGTGCTGGTTGATGACGAACAACTTCGTTTCTTTCACACTGATGAGCGAATCATCCATAACCTGAAGAGGACTTCACCATGAAAACCATGATTACCGTTACCATCGCTGCCATTGCCCTGGCTGCAGCGGCATTTTTTCTGCTGACACCAGCCAATGCTTCCACCGAGCACCTGGCCAAACACAAAGAAGCTTTCACTGAAGAGCTGTTCCGGCAGGCGCAAGCGGATAACCGGCTGATTTTGATTGATGTCTATGCCCCCTGGTGCCCAACCTGTCGCCGCCAACACACCGTGTTGAATGACTATTTTGCCCAGAACCCCAACAGCGACATCCTGGTGCTGCAGGTAGACTTTGACAGCCAGAAAGACTGGGTCACTTACTTCAAGGCACCACGTCAGTCGACCTTAGCCTTGTATCGCGGTGAAGAGCAACTCTGGTTCAGTGTGGCGCAAACCCGCGAACGCACCATTTTTGCCGAGTTAAAGCAGCACGACCAGGGTGCTGACTGATTATGGAATTTACCGCCATTCCGCTGGCCCTGATCGCAGGTGTGCTTAGCCTGCTGTCACCCTGTGTGTTGCCGATGATCCCAGCCGTGACCGCATCCGCCATGCGTGCCTCGAAAGTTGGGGTCTGGTTTCTGGCTGCAGGCTTAGCCTTTACCTTTGCGCTTGGCGGCTCCTTACTGACTTACCTGTTGCTCAGCGCCGGTTTATCGCCCGATATCATGCGCTCTGTGGCAGCTGTGTTTATGCTAGCGATGGGCTTGGTGTTGGTGGTCGGTTGGTTAAATCAGCAATTTTCTACGCTGCTGTCACGACTGACCAGCCGGGTACCAGCTGGCGGCCAGGTCGCAGACTCATCCGATCGCCCGGCGTTTCAGTTTGTGATTGGCGGCTCCCTGGGGTTGGTGTGGTTGCCTTGTGTTGGCCCAACGCTCGGAGCGGCCATTGCACTGGCATCTACTGGCCAGAATATGCTGATGTCGTTTAGCGTGATGCTGGCTTTTGGTTTGGGAACAGCATTACCGCTGGTTGGCCTGGGTTATGCTGCCGGCGCCCGCCTGAATACCCTGCGCGCCTCCGGCAAAGTTGGCCGCCTGCTGCTGGGCTATGCGCTGCTGCTGATTGCCCTGATGATCTTTACCGGTTTTGATAAGGTGATGGAGCTGTGGGCCATTGAGTATCTGCCGGATTGGGTCACCACCCTTTAGTCCTTTGGGTGGTGGGGCCAACCCCAGGCAGCAACCGGCCTCACCACCTTTTTTTGGAGACAATGATGCATAACACAAAACTTTTACGAACAGCCTTGCTCATCAACAGTGCCTTCTCGGCACTGAGTGCATTGATAATGCTGCTCTGGACCGACAGCATCGCCAACCTGCTTGGCCTGTCAACGCATGGCTTCCTGCTGCTGGTTGCAGCTGGCTTACTGCTTTTTGCCGCCGACTTGTTGCACCAGGCGTTGCAACCCCGTATGGCCAGCTGGCGGGCACTTTATGCCAGCATGGCGGATCTACTCTGGGTCGTACTCTCTATACTGCTCACTACGTTCTTTTATAACGCCATGCCAACGGCAGGTATTGTGCTGGTAATGAGTATCGCAGGAGTCGTCTTGCTGTTTGCCTTGTTGCAGCTTTATGGTATTCATCTGGGGCATCTAAACCAGGCTAGCGGCCTGTACCGGCATTGCCTGATTGTCCAAACCCAGGCACCCGCCGGGCGGTTGTGGCCTGTGGTCGCGGATCTTGGGGCCATCAGCCGTTTTGTGCCAATGCTGGCTCATTCTGAAATCAGCGATAACCAGCCACCTCAACAAGGTGTGATCCGGCGCTGCTCAAACCATAAGGGGCAACATTGGGGCGAGCTCTGCACCGACTGGCAGGAAGGGTCCTCCTTTTCGTTACGCTTTCTCACAGATGAGCCAGGCTTCCCATTCCCCGCCGCTGTCATGCTTGGCGGTTGGTCCGTGCAGTCAACAGATCATGGCTCTGAAGTAACCATCTGGTGGGAGTTGATGCCAAAACCAACATGGATGGCACCGATGATGCTGCCTATGCTGGCTTTTGGGGCGGACAAAGACTTCCCCCAAGTGATTGCACGTATGGCCAGCGCTGCCATGCAAGAAGCGCAACAACAGAACGGGGCGCCTGCTGACTCTGATAAAGCGAGCTTAGTACCCAGACTTTGTTAGCCTGCACCAAACTGCTGCCGGGCTATGCCCGGCAGCAGACCTCACTACTTCCGAAAGGTGCGCCAGGCATATCTGGCCGTGAAACAGGCAAACCCAAGGTGTAACACAATGGAAAACCAGAATATAGACGGGTGCTCCTGCAACGTATGGACAGGCCCGGCAAGAGCGGCGTGGTGCAAACCGGGAGCTACACCTGTTATCAGGCCTTTCGCTGCCCGGTAAAAAAGCATCAGGGATAGCACTGCACAAACTGCAGCGATAAGGTAAGGGTCCAGCGCGGACTCGCGGTATCTTTTGGGCATGCATTCTCCTGGCTAAAATAGTCTCATTTGCAGCGCTGTTCTGCTGGCAATTATACACCATCAACTTTGGAACATGCGGTGTTTCAGTTCAGGGCATTGGCCTGCTACACTGAGCCCTAACTAAAAAAAGGTGCGGTAAAGACCCCGAGGTATGGTGTGCGCTTTTTGATCCTGACTCCAGTTTTATTATTGGCCATGCTGCTGGCAGGCTGGCCTGAGCATGCATTGTTCACTTCACTGCCCTTCCCACTCACAGCCTGGCTGGCCCTTGCCTTTGTTGCCTCGCTGGCGCTTTTAATGCGCCAAACCGACTGGCTGTACTGGCTGGCATTTTTGGCAGGCCATTACTTCGCGGTGCAGCAGGGCTTGCAACGCCCGATCAGTGAGCCTGAGGTTGCCCTGCTGTACAGTTACCTGCCAGTGCTAAGTGCGCTTTGGCTGGGTTTGCTGGTCCTACTGCCCCGACCACCACTGCTCACCAAAGCCGGTATCGCCTTGTTCGTTTGCTCAGCCCTGCTACCGGTCAGTTTGCTGTATCTGCCACTACCCAATTGGCAGGCTGGCCTGCCCGATTACCACTGGTTGCTGCAACCGGTACTAAGCGTGAGCCCATTAAGTTGGCTGCAAGCAACGGTGCTCTTGCTGGTCGCTGCCATGTGGCTGGCCTTACTAAGTTACCGCAACTGGCCCAAACCAATGCTGGGGCAACTGGCAGTGCTGCTGAGCCTTACGCTGTTTTATCTGTGGCTGGCGCAACCGCAACTCTCCGGTTGGGCCACCCTGATTGCCAGCAGCTGTTTGCTGCTAACCCTGGCCTTGCAAATGCTGCAGCTGGCCTATATTGATGAGCTGACCCAGTTACCGCAGCGCCGGGCACTGATGGGGCATTTAAACCGGCTCGGTAAAAAAAGCGCCGTCACCATGCTGGATGTCGATCACTTTAAAAAATTCAATGACACTTATGGCCATGATGTCGGCGATCAGGTACTTCGTTTGCTGGGCGCTATTTTGGCTAAGCAGCGCGGCATGACCGCCTACCGCTATGGCGGCGAAGAATTTACCCTGGTGTTTCATCATGCCAACCCGAAAAAGCTGAAAGAGCAGCTGGAGCAAGTGCGCCAGCAAGTGGCCGATTACCCGCTGGTGGTGCGACAAGCCGGCCGCCCCAAAGACAGCGATACCGGCAAAAAGCAGCGTAGTTCAGGGAGTAAGCGTGGTGGCAATGGCGGCAGTAAAACAGTGCAAATCACTATCAGTTTAGGCTGCGCCATCCGCCTGACCGGCGAAAAACCCGAGCCTTTACTCAAACGGGCCGATGAAGCTCTCTATAAAGCCAAGAAAAAAGGCCGCAATTGCGTGGTGCTAAATTCATAACAAAACACTACAACATCAGCCATAAAAAACAACAAAATAAATATTTACAACAATTGATTAATTAAATACCATATTTTCATTCATTTGAAAGGAAGCAACAGGATGAAAGTTCTTAATCTCGTAAGCAAACCGATTGAGTTGGTTGTTGGTGTGTTTTCTTCTAAAAGAGCAGCAAACGCGATTTATACAAACCTTTACCCTTCTCTTGTTTACATTATCCAAACTAAAGGGCGTCAGTCCTCTGAAGCTCGTGGGCTTTTAGAGATCCTAAAGGGTATTGCCCCGACCGGTGCCAAACGTAGCAATTTCAGAAAGCGTTATATAGACAACCTGGATGGGTGGCGGGAGTTGCCTGCTGATCCAGATAAAATCCCATTTGGTTTTTGGCATTGATAATGGCACATCATAGTAAACCGCTATTCAGTAAGCTTGTTTTTGCTCTAAGTTTGCTTTACCTGATTCTTTATATACTTTCAATTGTATTGGAAGCTCGAGCCGGCATCACGTCATTAAATCTGTTAGACACTCTCGCGTACAGCGCTGTATTTGGACTCATCCTCATCACAACTGCAGGGTGCTTTTGCTATATGACGAACAAAGTGTTCGGTTGGGCCATCGCTTGGAAGGTACTGGCTTTACTTTGGGTTTTGCTTATTCTTGGGAGTTGCTGGGCTTTATTTTACGATGGAAACTATACAACTTCTGAAGCAAGCATGATCGCTTTGTTAGTTGCCATCATATTGCTGCCGATTACCTATGCGCTCTGGGACTACGGAAATATTCTTGGAGCCAGCTCCACCGAGCAAGCTGTACGATAGTCATCTAGATACAAACATACAGGTCACTCTGCTACCACTTTGCTCATGCTGTATTGAGCAGCGCATAACAAAGCCTGCCAGTAGTGTAGAACCAGCAGGCTGTTATACATCAAACACTTAGCTGGTTTTAAAGCGGGCTACCTGCTTACCTAAGCCGGTGGCAACGCGCTGCAACGCGGCGACAGCACCACGGTTTTGCTGCATCACCACGGCATTATCGCGCGACATACTGGCAATTTGCTCAATATGCTGTGCCAGCTCAGTCACCGCAGTGGATTGCTCTTTGGTTGAACGGGCCACATCCCGGACATTGTTCAAAGAGTCCATCGCCTGGCTGCGAATTTGTTGCAGCATACTGGCGGCATCATTGGCTCTGGATAAGCCTTCCGCTACTCTGGGCGCTGCGGTTTCCATTGAGGTAACCGCTAACTGAGTATCATCCTGCACCAGCTGTATCATACCAGCGATCTCAGTGGTCGCTTTGCTGGTGCGCTCTGCCAACTGCCGCACTTCATCGGCAACCACCGCGAAACCTCGGCCGGACTCACCAGCTCTGGCGGCTTCGATAGCGGCATTCAACGCCAGTAAGTTGGTTTGTTCAGCAATGCTTTTAATCACATTGGCGATACCGGCAATTTCCTTAGACCGCTGTTGCAACTCACCTATTTTGGTCGCCGATTGCTCAACGGTCTCGGCAACTACGGCGATCTCTGTAGCGGCGTCTTGCACCAACCGAGCGCCCTGATCCGACAAATCCGCTGTTTTTTGCGAGTTTTGCTCGGTCAAATCGACCACACTGGCCACCTGCTTCAAGCTCACGGTCATTTGCTCGATACTGGCCGCTGACGCTGTGGATGAATGCGCTTGTCGCTCGGTGGCTTCCAATGCCTCCAGTGAAGCCTGATCCAATTCATCCGCCTGAGCCGATACCGTGGTTGCAGCATCAACCACTTCGCTCAAGGTCTGGCGAAGCTGCAACTGCATATTGGCCACTGCCGCCAACATACTGTTTGGCAGGCTGTCACGGATCTGGGTAGTCAGATCGCCAGCGGCAATCTGGCTGACCAGCTCGGCGGCTTCATCTGGCTCGCCGCCCAGAGCCTTTCGCAGATAGCGTTGAATCCAAACCGCCATGCCAATGCCAATCAAAATAGCCACCAAAGTTAATAGCACCATGGTCAGGGCAAAGGCACCAGCAACGCCTTGGGCGGTGTCGGTCGCTTGTTGATTTTTTGCTTCCTGGTAATCAATAAAGGCATTGATGCTAGCCAGCCAGTCGACAAAGACCGGGCCCGCTTGTGCCAGCAACACACGCTGTGCTTCAGTTTGCTGACCTTGCTGGCGTAATTGAATCACCTGGCTGGCTAAAGGCAGAGCTCTGGCTTCGACAGCATCTATTGCCTGCAGCAGCTGCCGCTCCGTAGGGCTAACGCCGTTACGCTGGGTAAAGATATCGTCCATCAGCCGCCTGGATTCGCGGTAAAAGCCTTCCAGCCGTTCGATATCACGGAGCAACACTGGAACATCACGCAGGTTCTCTACCAGAGTGACATCACGCAGCGAAATGGCCCTGTCGTGCACACTGCCACGAAAGTTGATGGCATAGCGCTGTTTAACCGAGTTAAGCTCAGTCATCTCGGTTAAGGTTTGATTAATACGCTGGACCCGCTCTACCCCAATCAGGGTGAGGCCCACCATCAGTAACAGCACGATGCCAAAGCCCAGGCCAAGTCGCTTGGCTACCGTCATCGATTGTTTTTTTTGCATCACACACCTCATTACTGCTTAAAGGCGACATGCCTGTAATGGTGTGCACAGTACAGGTTTGATTACAATTTCTCTAATGAAATATACGCAACCTTCCTATCGAAAAATATTGTTGATCCAGGGTGATTACTTTGTCGTAGTGCTGTTGGATTTAAACCAAGATGGGCACTAAAGCCTCTGCTAATACGGGTGCCATACTGATGGCATTGCTTTGATGCGCAATGCAGTCGGTACTCCAGATATGCCGGACGCCAGCCTGCTTGATGGTTGTCAGTGCATCGCCAGCAAACAGTGCATGGGTAACCGCCACATCGACCGAAGCGGCACCTGCTGCCAGCAACTGCTCGGCTGCTCTGGCCATAGTACGCCCAGAGCTGGCGACATCGTCCATCAGCACCACCTGGCGCCCGGCCACCGATAACTCAGGCAGCGAAATCACTACTTCTTTATCGCCATGACGTACCTTGCTGCAAACCCCATAATCGCAACCAATGCGGGCAGCGGCCAGCTCGACCCATTGCCGTGATTCGGCATCCGGGCCAATCAGCAACGGCTGCTGGCATTTTTCAGCAATCAAATCGGCCAGCCGTGGCGCTCCGCTCAGCGCTATGGCATCTCCCTTTGGAATAGCCTCACTTAAGTGCTCGATGCGATGCAGGTGAGGGTCGACCGTGATCACCGCATCAAATAAATCCGCCAGCAGGCTGCCAATGATTTTTTGGCTGACAATTTCACCGGGATGAAAAGCAATGTCCTGACGCATATAGGCCAGGTAAGGCGCGACCAACAGCAGCCGCTTTACACCACAGCCCCGCAAGTGCTTTGCCAGTAAAATCAGCTCGACCAGCTTGTCGTTGGGCCGATCCAAGCTGCGGTACAGCACCAGTTGGGTTGGTGCATCGTCATCGGCAAAGGGCAAGGTTAGCTTTAGCTCCTCATCCGGGAACTGATGGCGTTGATAGCGCAAAAGCGACAGGCCAGCAGCTTGTGCCAACCGTCCGGCTGCTTCGGCTTCATCCGGGGAACAAAGAAGATAGCTCGACATCAGAATTTAATACTCCACATGCAATGACACCAGTTGGTCGGCCTGACCCAGCTGGTAGCCGATACAACGCTCACAGGCCTGGCGGGCAAAAGCCAGCTCGGTTGGGTAAGCGGCATACACCTTGTACAGCGGCTGACCCGCCTCAACCGGATCGCCCAGTTTTACCAGCAAATCCACGCCTGAACCTTTAGCCCTGGGCGCACCGGCAGAGCGTGCAATCCGTGCCAGCTGCACATTATCAATCGCAATTACAGTGCCACTAACGGGTGCTGTCACCTCAAAGGATAAGGGCGATAATGGCGGGCGCTCGGGATCAAAATCACGCTGGCCCTGAGCCGCAATAATCGCCTGCATCTTTTCCAGCGCCCGGCCGGAGTCCAGAATATCCCGGGCAATGCCAAACCCATCGCCACCACGTACGTCGGGATCAAACTCCAGCATGCGGCCAGCAAGGCGCAAGGATTTTTGCCGCAAATCATTGGGAGCCTTGGGGTGGTTTTGCAGTACCCGCATCACATCACGCGCTTCCAGTGCCGGGCCTATGCCGTTGCCAATGGGCTGGCGCCCGTCGGTAATCACTACGTCGATGGTCAGCCCCATGCGTTTGGCGACAAACTCGAAGAGTTTACGCAGCCGCTGTGCCTCCGGCATGCTGCGCACCTTAGCGGTTGGGCCAATCGGAATATCCAGCAGCAAGTGGCTGGAGCCTGCCGCTACTTTTTTCGACAAAATAGAGGCCACCATCTGGCCAGGCGAGTCAATCGACAAAGGCCGCTCCACCGAAATCAGCACATCATCGGCCGGTGATAAGTCACTGGTACCGCCCCAAGCCAGGCAACCACGGTGCCGGTGTACGATTTCGGTCAGTTGCTTAAACGGCATCTCAACCGCGGCCAGCAGCTCCATGGTATCGGCCGTACCAGCCGGCGAGGTAATAGCGCGCGATGAGGTTTTGGGGCACAGCATGCCATGGGCGGCCACAATCGGTACCAACAGCATCGAGGTACGGTTGCCAGGTATGCCGCCAATGCAGTGTTTATCCACCACCGGGTGTTCATGCCAATCCAGTTTGCGCCCCACTTTACTCATGGCATCACTTAAAAAGAACACTTCTTCGCGATCCAGCTCGCCCTGATTGCAGGCGACCACGAAGGCGGTCAGTTCAATTTTGGAGTAACGGTGCGCCGCAATGTCCTGCACAATGCTGGTAAAATCTTCCCGGATTAACCGTTCGCCGGCAATTTTACGATGCAGAGCCGGAATGGAGTGTGGTGGCTCGGCCGGTGCAACCCGAACGGCATCTCCATCGGGTGCGCCCAGCATCGCAAAAGCTTCTTCCGACAGGCCCAATTGCTGGCCATTGACGATATTGGCATCGTCCACCACATTCAAACTGGCCAGAATGCGTTTGCCTTTGGCTTGAACTTCCACCTTGGCTAAAGCCTGGAACCCCTCGGCGCGGTAAATTTCACAGTCCCGATGCAGATAAGCCACGTTTTCATGGTAGGTATCAATCCCCACCCGCTTCAAAGTGAGCGGTTGGGTGTTTTTTGTTTTATTGCCAGCGGTTGGTTTCATAACAGCACCTTTAGCCAGTGTATCCTTACTCTAGCTGGCCTGCTTCGTGCTGCCAAGTGCACTATGACGCTTTCCTTTGATGCAGATCTAGCTTCGGTGTTGCTATCCTTTACTTCCGATGCATCTGATTAGGGCCGTTGGCCGTATTCAGATCCATGTTGGTCGAGCAGGAGGATTTTATGATGCGATGGTTAGGAGCCGCTGTTGTTTTGCTGGTTGGCTGTACCGGCACCCCCACTACGGTGCAGCCAGTCACCCCCTTTGAGTTGGAGTCGTATTTAGGAAAGTGGTATGAAATTGCCCGGCTCGATCATCGCTTTGAGCGAGGCTTATCGGACGTGACCGCCAACTATAGCCTGCGCGACGATGGCGGTGTTCGGGTTCTAAACCGTGGCTACCATACCAGCCGCGCTGAATGGCAAGAAGCTGAAGGCAGAGCCTACTTTGACGGTGACAGCAATACGGGCAAGCTGAAAGTATCCTTCTTCGGGCCCTTTTTTGCCAGCTACAACATTGCCAAACTCGAGCCAGACTACAGCATGGCGTTGGTGGTGGGGCATACGCTTAACTATGCCTGGATTTTGGCCAGAAGCCCCAACCCGTCCTCCGATGACTGTCTGCGTTACCAGCAAAAAGCCGCTGCCATCGGGGTCGATACTGAGGCGCTGATTTGGCTTAGTGACTGCTTAGCCACAGCAAACAATGACTAGCTGTGCAAAACTGCACCTTGCAAACGGTTAGAAACACTTACAATTTTACCCTTTCGCTCTGCGCCATCCTAGGCCAAAATGATGAAAAAACAGCCAGCCTGGCTGACCATGCAGACTCAGGAGGATGACCCATGGCAATTGCTACCACAGGGGTGAAATTGGAAGACAGACCCATCGCGCAAGTACGCGAGGCTGTCATCGATCAACTGATCATGAACTACAGCCACGGTGTGATTTCTGAGCAAGCCTTTGAGCGCCGGCTCGATATGGCCACCAACTCCGATGATCCCCATGTGCTGATTGAGCAAGTGGCGGATTTGACGCTGGAGCCGGATGCCAAATACCGGGCCATGTGGTCACAGAACTTTGATAGCCACACGGCAGTACCAGACTCCAGCGGGGCAAAGGCCACTGACGAACGAACCGATAAAGACCGCCTGGTCTCTATTCTGAGCAGTGATGAGCGCTCCGGGCCCTGGCGGGTGCCACAGCACCTCACTATTATCAATGCACTGTCCTCGGTGGAATTGGACTTTTCCGAAGCGGTTTTTGAGCATCAGCACATGATCCTGCAGCTGACCAACTGGCTGGGCAGTGTCAGCATCCAGGTGCCGGAGCACGTTGCGGTGATCAGTGAACTCAATAACATTGCCGCATCCAGCGACAACTCGGTAGGTTCGGGCGGACCGGGTAGCCGCAAAACCCACTGCATCCGGATTGAAGGTTATTCGGTACTGGGCTCGCTGGATGTATCCATCAAACGAAGTTTAAAACAGCGCTTTACCGACTTTGCCAACAGCATCCGGTCGGCACTGGGCCTGGATAAAGCCTGAGCAGTGGTTCGTCTTTTACTGCCAAAGCGCGGGATTAAGCCGGTAAAACTGCTGTAGCTGCTGATAAAGCTCCGGCTCTTGTTGTTGCATGCTGTGTGGTTGCTCAAAGAATACCTCCGACGCCACAGCAAAAAACTCAGCCGGATTGGTAGCCGCATACGGATCGAACACACCAGACTGCCCATGGCTTAACTGCTGTTGCAAGCGATCAAAAGCGTGTTGAAATACCTCAGACCAACGCTTTACATCCAGGCCAGCCCCCAAAGCGGGAGCGCCATTGGCATAGCCCTTTTGCTGATCGAGCTGATGAGCGAACTCGTGGATCACCACATTATGGCCATCAGAGGGATCGGCAGCACCTTGTAGCGAGTCCTGCCAGGACAAAATCACCTGGCCCTGCCCCCAGGACTCACCCAGCAATACCCCTGTCCCGTCATGCACCACGCCAGCCGCATCCGGCTGCCGGCTCGGTACCACAAAGGCCGCAGGATACACCAGAATTTGTCGCAAACCAGGATACAAATCATTCGGCCGGCCTAACAACAGCAAGCAAGCCTGAGCGGCTATGGTGACCCGGATTTCATCATCCACCACCAGGCCATCGCAGCCAACAAAGTCTTTTTCGGCCACAAACAGCTGGATCAGCTTTTTCAGCTTCAGTTGCAAGTCGGCCGGTAAGGCCCGAAAATAGGGCAGCCGGCGTTTTAAAATCTGCCGCCAGCGGTGGGGAAAAGGCTGTTTGAGTAACCGCTGCCGCTGCCAGCGTCGCCAGTAGGGTTGCCCCAGCAGCCAGCCCAGCAGCAGCAAGGTGATTAGCGCCAACAGAACCATTGCCATAAAAAGCACTCAGATAAGAATGAACTGATCTGTACAATTGGGTAGCAGAGTAAAAAAATCAAGCAGTCAATGATGGCTGCAGTGGAGACAGGAGCAGGTATGTTTCAATTATTTAAGCAATTGCTGGAGCGAAGTGGTGCAGAGCCAGTCGCCGATTGCCCGGCACTGAAGCTGGTGAGCGAAGCACAGTTGATGTCGGTGGTCCTGATGCTGGAAGTAGCAGCGGCTGATTTTCAGGATGCCAGTACCGAACACGATGAAGTGCTGAGTTACCTGACCGGTGAGTATCGCTTAACCCCGGCAGATGCCGAAGTCGTCTTTAGCCGGGCCAAGGCGCTCAGCAGCGACTCGGTCTGCCTGCATCGCTTCACCTCAAAGATGAAAGATTTAAGCTATCCTGAGCGGCTGGAATTGATGGAGCAGCTGTGGCGTATTGCCTACCATGATGGCGAGCTGGACCCACATGAAGAAAGCATGCTGCGTAAAATCGCAGACCTGTTGTTTATCCGCCACAGCGATTACATTCAATGCAAGCTGGCGGTGCAGGCAGGATAGATAGAGCAGTTTACTCTTCTTTCTTGCCCACCACTTCGCCTTCAATCACCCGATGCCCGGACTGACTCTGCTGCCCGGCTTGCTGCTGATACTGCTGCTGAGCCTGAGCTGCCGCTTGCTGAAAAGCACGCATTTTCTTGCGATAACGCCAGTAAAACAGCGGAATAAGCAACCAGCTCAACAGCAGCATCACCAACAGCAGCACAAAGCCAGCCACCAGCAACACCCCCATCACCAACCAGGCCAGAATGCGTTGCAGCGGGCCTGCCGCCTGTTGCTGACGCCACAGCTTTTGCCACTGGCCATTTTGACGCTGAAATGAAAACATGATCGTACCTTCTCTTTAAGGCCTGTCAGTCAAAGTGACTGGAACACTGGCATCACCAGAGCGCCCATTGTACTGCCTTAGGCTGAGCGGCTACTGAACAAAGCAGCCACGGAAGAACTCTTGATATGGGCTAATCGTTCGAAAAACAACTCAGGCTTGTCGCGCCAGTATACCAAGCTTTTGAATCGCCAGCTCCACCTCCGGTTGCCAGCGCACGCCAAAGCTCAGCCGCAAGCAATTGCGAAACTTCTGCGACGGCGAAAATAAGGTGCCTGGCGCTATGCTAATGCCATGCTGCAGTGCCTGTTGAAACAACAGGCTGCAGTCTGCCGGCTTGTCGAGCTCAACCCAGAGCACAGCGCCACCCTGTGGGTTGCTCACTTTGGTGCCGGCTGGAAAGTGCTGCTGCACCAGCGCCATCATCCGCTCTTTATTGAGTTTAAGTGCCTGCCGCAGCTTTTTTAAATTGCGATCATACTCACCGCTGGCGATAAACTCGCAGAGGGTCCATTGATTCAGTAAGGAGGAAGCAAAGGACAAAGCCCGCTTCAACCGCCAGACCTCGCGCCCATAGCGCCCAGGCAACAACCAGCCCACCCGGTAGCTTGGTGCCACAGTTTTGGAAAACGAGCTGCAGGTCAATACCAGCCCCTTGCAACTATAACACTGCGCGGGTCGGCCGCGGGCAGCCCCAAAGTAGAGCTCGCCATAGACATCGTCTTCAATCAGTGGAATTCCTCGCTGCTCCAGCATCTGCACCAGTGCTTCGCGCTGCGTATCCGGCATGAACGAGCCCATTGGATTACTGATGGCGGTGGAAAAGATACAGGCCTTGATGGGCTGGCTAGCAAGCGCCTGCTCCAGATCCGCCAGCCAGATGCCATCATCCGGACAAACCGGAATTTCTACCGCCAGCATGCCGAGTGTTTCTATCAGCTCCAGTACGCCAAAATACGTTGGAGACTCCACGGCAATGACATCACCGGCTTTGGCCACCGCCTGCAAGGCAATCGCCAGTGCTTCCTGGCCGCCATTGGTGATCAGCAGGTCATCCGGCTGCAACGACAACCCAACATCCAGATAGCGCAGAGCCAACTGACGCTTGAGCGGGGCAAAGCCATCGATAGGCCCATAATGCATCACCTGCTGGCCTGCCAAGGTCGTGACCCGACGCATGGTGCGTAGTAATGCTTTTTCTGAAGGCTGTGCCATGCTGGGCTGGGCAATACCCAGCGGTAAAATACCAGGCTGATGTACCGCCTGGTAAAATTGCTCCAGCAGGCTTTGCTGGCGGACCGGCACTGGCTTATTGCTTAGTGGCAAGCGTCCAGGACGACACTCTGGCTGATGCTGCGCCTTCAGGTAATAACCCGAGCGATCCCGTGCTTCAATCAGACCCAGGCGCTCCAGCTCTTCGTAGCCCTGACGCACCGTTGGGATGCTGATACCCAGTTGGCTACTGAGCTGACGCAAGGACGGCAAGCGCTCACCGGGTCGAAGCAACTGTTGCTGCTGCAATTGCCGGATAAGCCGCACCACCTGCTGGTACAAAAACTCATCCAGCTCACGCTGAATCACTGCGGTCATCTTCCCTCCAACTGTACAGGTCACATTTATTATTTTCTGTGTATGGTGAGTATACAGAAAAACGCTAGCATAGCAGCATGAACTTCTGCCGGCCGGAGCCTGCGATGCAAAATGCCTTGTTGTACCTTGTTACTGTTTTGATTTGGGGCTCCACCTGGCTGGCGATTGAGTTTCAGCTGGGTGAAGTGCCAGTTGCCGTTTCGCTGGTGTACCGGTTCGGACTGGCGGCGCTGCTGCTGTGGGCCTGGTGCCTGTTGCGGCGCCTGCCAATGCGCCTGCCAGGGCCAATGCACCTCAGTGTCGCCCTGATGGCGATGCTGAACTTCGCGCTGAACTACTACCTGCTGTATCAGGCCCAGCTATACCTGACCTCGGCCATGGCTGCCATTGCCTTTTCTACCATGCTACTGATGAACATCGTCAATACCCGCTTGTTCTTTGGCCAGCCAATTGCCAAACGCATCTATGTTGGAGCTGCTCTTGGCATAGGCGGCATTGCAGTGCTGTTTGCACCGGATCTGACCGGCTTTAGCCTTGCCAACACCAGCCTGCTTGGCTTGTTGCTAGTACTATCCGGAACCCTAAGCGCTTCCTTTGGCAATATGTTGAGTGTGCGCAACTCACGGCGGGGCATCGGCATTTTGCCCATGAATGCCTGGGGCATGCTGTACGGTACCCTGGCGCTGATCGCACTCGCTCTAGCAAGTGGCCATACCTTTGTGTTCAGCAGCAAGCCTGCTTACCTGTGGTCCTTGCTTTACTTATCGCTGTTTGGCACCGTGATCGCCTTTGGCACTTACTTTGCCCTTCTTAAACGCATGGGACCAGAGAAAGCCAGTTACACCATCGTACTGTTTCCCCTGGTGGCGGTGCTGCTTAGCACCTGGTTCGAAGGCTTTCAATGGCAACTGAGCACCCTGCTTGGCTTTGCGCTGGTGTTGGCCGGCAATGCCCTGGTGCTTACTCCGTTTCACAAACTCCGCCAATGGCTGCCCGGCCGCAAAGCGGCAGTGGTTACAGTTCCTTACAAAGGTTCATAAATTGAATTCTTGATCACTTTTTGAATCTGGTTCAAAATATGCCACCCTATCAAAAGAGGTGGTTATGGGAACATCGGAACGCAAACAGCGGGAGCGGGAAGAGCGCGAGCAGCTGTTTCTGGATACAGCAGAGCAGCTGATTGCTGCAGAAGGCTTTATTCAGCTGCAAATGGCCAAACTGGCCAAAGCCTGTGATTACGCTACCGGCACCCTGTACCAGCATTTTACCTCGAAAGAGGATCTGTTAATGGCGCTGATGGCCCGTCAGTCTGCGCTGCATCTGGCGCTGTTTGAGCGCATCGAGCAGTGGCAGGCGCCATCACGGCAGCGCATCTTCGCCATTTGTGTGGCCGAGCAGGACTTTAACCGCCGCCAGGCCAATTACGTCAAGTTATCGCAGTACGTGATGACCGAAGCAGTGTGGGAAAATGCCTCCGAAGCCAGACGGCAGCAGTTGCTGCAATGTGGTCAACCGATTTGCCGTATTGTCAGTGGCATTGTGCAGCAAGCCATCGACGACGGTGATCTGGATCCGCAGGGCGCCAGTACTATGGAGCTTTCTTATGGTACCTGGGCCTTGTGTCAGGGCAGCCATACGCTTGATCATACTCAGGGGTTACTGGAAGCATTTTCTATCCCACGTGGACCGATGACCATGTACCGTAACATGAACCGGTTGCTCAATGGCATGCAGTGGCAGCCGCTGCTGGATCTCAGTCAGCCGGACCATTTAACCCGGTTGGTACAGCACATAGAGCAGCACTTAGAGATTGCATAACAACCAGGGAAAGATCCCGGGTCTGCATTGTTTTTTATTGAAATTAGTTGGCTGACAGCCAGCCTATCAAGGAGCCATCATGTTTAAGCGCATGAGTCTGATGTTACTTGCCGTCCTCATTGTCTTTGGCGGTATTTTCGGCTACAAAGCCATCGGCAATCACTTTATGAATCAATTTTTCGACAACATGCCGATGCCAACCGCCAGTATTACTGCGGCTAAAGCAGAACCAGACCGTTGGGAAGCTGCGATCAGCGCCGTGGGCAGCTTTGTTGCAAGGCAAGGCACCGAGCTGACCAGTGAAGCCAGCGGTATTGTGCGGGAAATTTTGTTTGAAAGCGGTGCGGCCGTAGAAAAAGGCCAGCTGTTGGTCAAACTGGATGACAGCATCGACCAACCCGAGCTGACTCGGTTACAGGCGGCAGCAAAGCTGGCACAAATCGAGTTAAACCGCAATCAGCGCCTGTTCCAGGAGCGCAGTGTCTCTGAGCTTGACCTGCGCCGCCGTGAAAGTGAGGCCGAGCAGGCAGCTGCAGCGGTTCGTATGCAGCAAGCCCGCATTGCGCAAAAAGAAATCCGCGCGCCTTTTAGTGGCATCCTTGGCATTCGCCGGGTAAATCTGGGCCAGTTACTTTCCCCAGGGTCAACCGTGGTGTCATTGGAGGCCTTGGATCCGGTGTATTTGAACTTCACCTTGCCAGAGCAGCGGCTATCACAGATCCATCTGGGCCAGCAAGTGCGTGTACGGGTCGATGCCCATCAGGAACAGGCTTTCTACGGTGAAATTACTGCTATTTCACCGGGCGTGAGAGCCTCCAGCCGCAGTGTAGAAATTCAGGCCACCTTGCAAAACCCCGACTACCAGCTTCGTCCAGGTATGTTTGGCCGGGTCGAAGTTCTCACCGGCCAGGTACAGGATGTGTTGCTGGTTCCGCAGACGGCCATTCAGTTCAATACCTATGGCAACTCAGTCTTTGTGCTGCGTGAAGAAGACGGTCAGCTCAAAGCCTTTCAACGCTTTGTGCAAACCGGCGAAACCAGAGGCGACTTAATCAATGTGCTTAGTGGTCTGGAACCCGGCGATCAGGTGGCAACCTCTGGGCTATTGAAGCTACGGAATGGTGCCGCAGTAAACGTTAGCGAGAATGGCAATGCGCAGCCAAGCGCCGAGCTCAGTCCGCAACCGGCCAACCAATAAGGAATTCAAAGATGCGTTTTACCGACGTCTTTATCCGTAAGCCTGTGCTGGCCACGGTGGTTAGCCTCTTTATTGTGCTACTCGGGCTGCGTTCTTTGTTCGATATGAATGTGCGCCAGTTTCCGGAAATTAAAAATGCCGTAGTCACGGTGTCTACCACCTACATTGGTGCCGATGCCGATCTGATTCAGGGCTTTATTACCAGTCCGCTGGAACGGGAAATTGCCGCTGCTGAAGGCATTGATTACATCGTATCGACTTCCGTTGCCGGCATGAGCTCAATTGAGGCATACCTGCGGCTCGACTACGATCCGAACGAAGCGCTCACTCAAATCGCCGCTCAGGTGAACAAGGTACGGTCCGAGCTACCGGAAAATGCCCGGGATCCTGTGGTCAACCTGAAAGTTGGCCAGGACGTGGCTGCCATGTACCTGTCCTTTTACAGTGAGGTGCTCGGCAATAACCAGATCACCGACTACCTGGTGCGGGTGGTTGAACCTCAGCTGGCGACCATTCCTGGTGTGCAACGGGCTGAAATCCTCGGTGCCCGCACCTTTGCCATGCGGATCTGGCTGGATCCGAACCGCATGGCCTCGCTGGGCGTCACCGGCAGTGATGTGACCCAGGCGCTGCGTAGCAACAATGTGCTGGCTGCCCTTGGCCGTACCAAAGGCCAGATGGTCGCTGTCGACTTAAATGCCGCCACCGATCTGCGCAGTGTCGAAGAATTTGAACAGCTGGTGGTCCGCACCGATCAGGATGCACTGGTGCGTTTAATGGACATAGCCGAAGTCGAGCTTGGTGCCGAAAGCTACGAAAGCTCGGTCAGTTTCAATGGCCTGGCCGCTACCTTTATGGGCATTGAAATAGCACCGGATGCCAATGCGCTGGATGTGATTGCCGATGTCCGTCGTATCTGGGACAGCGAAATTATTCCACAACTGCCGGAAGGGTTAAGCGCTGACATTCCATACGACTCCACCGAATACATCGAAAACGCCATCAACGAAGTGGTGGTCTCCATTGTGCTGGCGCTGCTGATCGTGGTGTTGGTGATCTACGCCTTTTTAGGCTCAATGCGCAGCGTCATCATTCCCGCCATCGCCATTCCGGTTTCCTTAGTAGGTACCTTCTTTTTAATGTGGTTGTTGGGTTTTTCCATCAACCTGCTGACCTTGCTGGCCATGGTACTGGCCATCGGCATCGTGGTCGATGATGCCATCATTATGCTGGAAAACATTCACCGCTTTATGGAAGAAGGCAAGTCGCGCATAGAGGCAGCTATTTTAGGTGCAAGGCAGTTGGCCTGGCCCATTATCGCCATGTCTACCACCCTGGTTGCGGTCTTTATTCCGATTGGCTTTGTCGGTGGACTGACCGGCGTGCTCTTTGTTGAGTTTGCCTTTACCCTGGCCGCCACCGTCATTCTGTCCGGCGTAGTGGCGCTCACACTCTCGCCGGTGATGTGTGCTTACATCTTAAAAGCGCATAAATCCGAGGCCGACAAACCACGGCTGGAAGCCTGGCTGGATCGCCGCTTTAGCAGCCTGCGCCGTGGTTACCAAAAGCAACTGCATGGCGCGCTGAACTACCTGCCGGTGCTGCTGACCTTTGGCGCTATTGTGCTGGTGTCCTGTTACTTCTTGTTTGTCACCAGTCCATCCGAGCTGGAGCCAGCCGAAGATCAGGGCTTTGTGTTCTCCATCTTAAGCGCCGACAGTTATGCCACCCTGGATTACCTGGAACGCAATACCAAGGAGCTGAACCGGTTGCTGGATGACATTCCAGAGCTGGAGAATGTATTTATCATCAATGGTATGGGCGGCACCAATACCGCTATTGCCGGCCTGGTGTTATCGCCCTGGGATCAGCGCACACGTAGCACCCAGCAGGTGCTGGAAACGCAAATTCAGCCATTCCTGGATAGTTTGCCTGGCCTGAACAGCTTTGCGCTGGTGCCCCCATCCCTGCCCTCGCCGGGCGGCGGCTTGCCGGTGGAGTTTGTCATCGGCTCGACCCAGCCGTTTGAAGCCCTGCAGGAAGTGGCGCAGCAAGTGATGGGCCGCGCCATGGCCAGTGGTCGCTTTATCTTTGTCGACAACGATTTAAAAATCGACCGGCCGCGCCAGACGGTGCATGTGGATCGGGATAAAGCCGCCTTGATGGGCGTCAGTATGCAGCAAATCGCCGCCGATCTGGGTAGTTTGCTGGCCGGTGCCGATGCCGGACGCTTTGCGCTGGATAACCGCTCCTACCGGGTGATCCCACAGGTAGAGCGGGTAGAGCGTTTGAATCCGGAGCAACTGAAAAACTACTACACCCGCAACCGCGATGGTGAACTGGTGCCGCTCTCTACCTTAATCACGCTGGAAGAAAGCGTACAGCCACAGGCATTAAAAGGCTTTCAGCAGCTCAATGCAGTGAAAATTTCCGGCCTGCCCCGCCCTGGCGTGCCCTTGGGTGAAGCACTGGCGGTGTTGGAAGACATTGCCGCCGAAGTGCTGCCTGCTGGCTATACCGTGGATTACGCCGGTCAGTCACGGCAGTTTAAAGCGGAAGGTCAGCAACTGGTGATCACCTTCTTCTTTGCGCTGATTGTGATTTTCCTGGTGCTGGCGGCGCAGTTTGAGTCCTTTAAAAATGCCGTCATTATTCTGGTGACCGTGCCAATGAGTGTCTGCGGCGCGCTGATCTTTATCAGCCTGGGCTTTACCAGCCTGAATATCTACACCCAGGTCGGCTTGCTGACCCTGGTCGGTCTGATTGCCAAGCACGGTATTTTGATTGTCGAATTTGCCAATCAGCTGCAGCAGGAAGGTAGAAGTAAGCGTGAAGCCATCGAAGAAGCCACCGCCGTGCGGCTGCGGCCCATTCTGATGACCACTGCGGCCACGGTACTGGCGATGATCCCACTGCTGATTGCCAGTGGTGCTGGCGCAGCCTCCCGCTACGCCATGGGCCTGGTGATAGCCAGTGGCATGACCATAGGCACCGCCTTCACCTTGTTTGTCGTACCAGCCATGTATCTGTTGCTGGCGCGGGATCTGAGCAGCGATCCGGACAACCTGGAGCCGGTTAACGAGCAGTAATAGCTTTACCCGTTAGCGCTTTTGGCCGGGGTCTTGCCCGGCCTTGCCCACACCAGCGACTTGCTCGCTGGTTTTTTTCAACAAAAAACCATCCGCGAAGGGATGGTTTTATTGCTCAGTCGGTGAAAGCTTAGCTACGACGACGGCGTACCCACAATAAGGTTAAGCCGAAACCAAACAGCGCTAGCGTAGCTGGTGTTGGTACCGCAGTAGCGGTGTAGGACTGGATCCAATCGTACATATCACTGACACGCACTGAACCAAAGATTTCACCATAGCGGCTGGTTGGCGAACGATACAAGCCGCTGCCGAAGGAGTGGACACCGGCCAACAGCCATTCACCATTTTCCTGGATAAACGCTGCTCCACCAGAGTCACCACCGGCAATACCGTATTCCAGATCCAAAGCACCGCTTTGCGAAGTAATGCCAAAGCCCCATAAATCATAGGCGTAGTTCACTAGCTCATTGTGAGTCATGCCAACGTCGGGGTTGATGGCAGTTTCGTCCGGGTGATCAAAGTCAGATAAAAGGATCTGTTGGCCCGTTCCTGCATCGGAATATAATCCATCCACCAGGTTCTGACCGGCACGACGCTGACCAGCTCCTGCAGTGACGCCGGTCAAACCATTGCCTGTAGCACCATAGCCAACATGGGTCGTCACAGCACCAGTCTCATTGTTACCGGTATATAATTTAGCCGGCTCAACATCAAATGGATTGTCAAAGTACATCAGACCGATGTCCCAACCATCCCATAAATTATTACCAGTCCAATTTTCATGCCACACCCATGAGCTGGCAGTGTGCGCAGTATGCCCAAGCAAGGTTGTCCGGCCATCATCGTACTGCGGCAGATAAAAAGTCATGTTGAGAGCATCATCGACACAATGACCAGCAGTAAGCACCCAGTTACTGGCAATAACAGTACCACTGCAGATAAACCCACCTGATGGTGTATCAAATAAGATAGCACCTACACTGTCAAATTGCTGGTTATACGATAGTGCGCGGTAGACAGAGTCATCCACATCATGGCGAATAACCCCGGCGATGACGGAAACGGAATTTAGCGCAAACAAAGAAGCGACCACAAAACGTGCATTCATTCTATTTTCTCTCTTATTTTATCGATACTGGATTACATCGAGTTACACTTTGCAAGAAGGCGTATGCAAAATAAGAGCCAGAATAAAAATCTATATTTAATAACTATTTATGCAACAGACACCGCTGCACTGTAAAATTATCTGACAATAAAGGTCAGACGCAGAGAGAAGTACAAACAATTTTTAACGCCGTGCCAATTGTTGCATCAAGCGCTGACTGTGCTCCAGCACCTTGGCATTCGCCGTGGTTTTACTTAATTGCAGATACAGCAGATGACAGAGATGTTGCGCACCCAACTGCTCCAGCAGCGGATCCAACCGGGGGCTGCTATCACCGGCCAGCACATACAAAGGGGTTTGTACCATCAGGCTTAGCGGATTGGTTTTAAAGGAAGTCAACGACATCAGCTGAACTTTTTGTGATTTCAGCTGGCGGGCCAGCCGCAGCACATCCTGGTTCTCGCCACTTTGGGAGATAGCAAAGAAAACACTGTGCTCACTCAACTGAGCGCTGTACTGCATTTGCACCGCCGGGTCTGGGTGATAACACACGGTTTTGCCCAATTGCCTTAGGCGAAAAGCAAAGTCCGCGGCCACCAGGCCAGAGCCACCGAAGCCAACCAACAAAATTTTATCAGCACTGTCCAACAGTTGCGTTGCACGTGCTAGCGTTTTTTGTTCATTGATTTCCAGCAAAGTACGGTAGCTGGCCTGCAGCTGCAACTGGAATTGCTCCACTTCAGCCAGTGGTGTTTTTTTGGTGTCGCTGTGCTCTTCCCGGCTCAGATTGGATTGGGCCACCAGCGCTTCACTGACCGCCAGCTTAAAATCCGGGTAGCCTTTGTAGCCTACTTTCTGGCAAAACTTGACCACACTGGACTGACTCACGCCTACAGCATCCGCCAGTTGCTGCGATGAGTAGTCACGAAGTAAATGCGAGTTATCCAGAATAAAGTCAGCAAGTTTGCGTTCAATGGCAGACATCTGGTCTTGCAAACCTCTGATTTTCAGTAGACACACCATATTGTTTTTGTACTCGTGTTAAGCCTGGGCCAGCAGCGCTACTATAACCTGAACAGCCAGCCCCGGTAAACAATGTTAAAAATCTGGCATCTGATCCCAACTCAGCTGCTCCTCAATCTCGATACGACGACGCACCAGTGCCGATTGATTGCCGGATACCAGCACTTCAGGCACCAAAGCTCTGGTGTTGTAACAGGATGCCATCACAGCGCCATAAGCCCCAGCCTGGCCAATGGCCACCGCTTCTCCCGGCGCCAGCTCAGGTAACCACTGCCCCATACTGAAGGTATCGCCGGTCTCGCACACCGGGCCAACCACATCATAGCGCTGGCTGGCACGCAGCGGATGCTGTTGTACCGGCCAAATATCGTGCACGGCGCCGTACATGGCAGGGCGCAGCAAATCATTCATCGCTGCATCCAGTATCAGAAAGGTTTTACCAGGCCCTTGCTTGACGTATTCCACCTGACACAGCAGCACCCCCGCATTGGCAGCAAGAGAGCGCCCTGGCTCCAGAATCAGCCGGCAGTCTTTGTTGGCAAAATGCTGTCGTACCAACGCCATGTAATCCTCAATACACACTGCCTGTTTGGCATCGGGGTACAAAATGCCAAGGCCACCGCCAAGATCAATGGTATCAATCGGATGGCCCAATGCCTGCAAACGCTCCACCAATTCCACCATGCGTGCAAAGGCAGCTTGATAAGGTGCCAGGCCGGTAATTTGCGAGCCGATATGCATATCGACGCCCTGAATACGGATCCCCGGCAACTCGGCAGCCAGCGCATACACCTGCTCCACCTGCTGCCAGCTGATACCGAATTTATTTTCCGCTTTGCCGGTGGCAATTTTTTCGTGGGTTCCGGCATCCACATCCGGATTCACCCGGATAGCAATCGCCGCCTCTAAGCCAAGGGCTGTCGCCACCTCGCTTAAACGCTGCAACTCCGGAATCGACTCAACATTGAATTGCAAAATACCGGCTTTGAGTGCCAGCGCCATATCGTCCCTGGTTTTACCTACCCCGGAATACACCACACGTTCGGCCGGAAAACCAGCCGCCAGTGCCCGCTGCAGTTCACCGACCGAGACCACATCTGCGCCGGCACCGGCAGTGGCAAAGCACTGCAGTACCGCCAGATTGGAGTTGGCTTTCACGGCAAAGCAAATCAGGGCATCCAGGCCGGTGGCGGCTTGCTGGTAGGCTTGCAAGTTGGCCAGCAATTGCGCTTTGGAATACACATAACAGGGAGAACCGTATTGCTGCAGCAACGACGAGGCAGCAAGCTGCTCGATGTGCAGCTGTTGCTGCTGATAGCCAATGGCCATGAAGAGACTCCTGAACAGGCAGAATTATTTATTCTAGATGATATACGCACAGAATAAATTATTCCACCCTGTTGCAGGGGTAAAGGCAATTATTTTGTAGAACCGGTTAAGTCGGCTGCTGCTGTGTCAGTGCCTGGCGCAAAAAACCGGCTTGCTGCTCTAATAAAGCCGAGGCCTCTGGCTTGGCTAAACCAGTCAAAATACGCAGTATCGCCAGTTTGGCATTGTAATCCGACTCACTTAGCATGTGCTTGGCCTGCTGATGACTGCAACCGGTGGCTTCAGCCACAATCCGCGCTGCCCGCACCAACAGCTTCTGATTGCTGGCGTGCAGGTCCACCATCAGGTTCTGATAGACTTTACCGCTTCGCACCATACTGGCGGTCGAGAGCATATTCAGCAGCAGTTTCTGGGCGGTACCGGATTTCATCCGGGTAGAGCCGGTTAACACCTCAGGGCCTACGGCTGCGCACAAAGGAATATCCGCAGCAGTGAGCACCGCTGTAGCCGGGTTGCAGCTGATCCCAATGGTGGTGGCCCCAAGCTCGCGGCCATACTGCATGGCGGCCACCACATAAGGGGTACGGCCACTGGCGGCTATACCCACCAATACGTCTTTGGCAGATAAAGCGATCGCCTTGACATCGGCCACCCCCTGAGCAGCATCATCTTCAGCCCCTTCCACCGCCTGCAAAATAGCAGCTGGCCCACCGGCAATCAACGCCTGCACCTGCTCTGGCGGGGTACTGAAGGTCGGCGGGCATTCGGCCGCATCCAGGATGCCTAAACGGCCACTGGTGCCTGCACCGATGTAAATAAGCCGCCCACCGCTTCGAAAAGCGGCCACAATGGCATCAACCGCCTGAGCCACTTGCGGCAGGATCCCGGCAATCACCTGCGGCACCTGCTGATCGGCCTGATTGATGCGTTGCAGCAGTTGCAGGGTGTCCAGCGTATCCAGATCCATCGTATCCGGGTTGCGGCTTTCCGATAAAAAGCTGCCAAGCTGCTGCAGCAGCTGTTGCTCTTGCTGACTATCCAGTTCAGGCTGCTTGCTCATACTCTTGGCTCCGTTTTGGCAAGCTCACCGCTGCGCCATTTTGTGGCCAGCAACAAGGCACCGTCCACGGAGGTACCGGCAGCCGGAATAATGTGCTGACGAATACGCTTAGGTAAATGGGGGATGGTGCCTTCCGCCAGGCCCCCCAAAATGACGATGGGTAATTGCACATCCAGACAGGTTAAATCAATCAGTTCCACCACATCGTCCAGGTAACGGGCAAACACCCTGGCCGCCTGGGGGCAACTCGCTGCCAGCGGTAGTACCAACGGTGCCAGCCTGGAAAAGTCGTTGACCACAGCATGCTTGAGCCAGCCCAGAATATTGGCCGGATCGGTGCCGATGACAGCGGTTACCGCTTTGGCCAGCTCAGAGTGAAAACGACGACTGCGATCAAACTCATCCAGCACCTGTCGCACGGCCATTTTACCTAAGATAGCTCCACTGCCTTCATCGCCAATATTAAAACCCCAGCCACCAAACTGCCGCTCTTCGCCGTTGGGTTCCAGCCGCATACCGACCGAGCCGGTGCCAAGCGCCACCACGGCCACCGGCTTGCCATGATTCGCCCCCCAGACCGACGTTTTCGCATCGGTGGTGATCCACAGCTGCGGGCACAGCTCTGCCAGGTGCAGTTCCAGCGATTTGCGCAGCTGCAAATTACCAGCACCCGGCACCCCGGCTACCACCGTGACCTGATCACCCTGGCACTTCGCCTGCTCGAACAAATTGCTGATCAACTGATACAGGGTTGCCGCTGCATTGTTGTAGTCGTTGGTCAAAGAGGCTGAGCCCATTTTTAGTTGCCAGCTTCGGCCTGTCGCCAGCTGCACCAAACGGCCGAGGGTTTTGGTTCCTCCGGCGTCAATACCCAGTATAAAATCCGTCACGCTGCATCTCCTGTAGCTGCGGCTGAGAACACAGGCTGCTTCGCTTTGGGTTTTCCAAGGCAGCAGACCGCAAAAGCTAATAAAGTACCGAGGCAAAGCTGCCAGGTAAAGCCCAAATCCCACTCAGCAAAACCTGGGCCAAACCACTGCAGTACATAAGGCTGAAAAAACAAGGGCACTAAGAAACCACAAATCAATGCCGCCGCCACGCTGGTAGCATTACCACGGCGCGTGAACAGCACGGTAAAATATACCCCCAGTAAGCCACTGTAAGAAAACACCATCACACTCAAAGCAAACGCCAGCAACGGCATATCGCTGAACTGTTGCCAGTAAAAACACAGCACCGCCATCGCCGACAGCGCCGTTGCAGTGAGCAGCATGCCAAACTGCCCGGCCCGCACAAAGTGCCGCTCCGAGCTATCCGGCTGCTGCCGCAGCCGCCAGGGCCGGTACAAATCCTCTACCAGCACCGAGGACATTGAATTCAGGCCAGATGTCATGGTAGAGAGCGCCGCAGCCACCACTCCGACCGTGACCAGACCGCGCAAACCAGCCGGCATTTCATTCAGCACAAAATACATGAAGACGGTGACGGTTTCACCGGCAAAGCTGTTGGCCAACTCAGCACCGCCTTGCTGCATCAAGTCCGGTCGCAGGTAAAAGATATAGAGCAACATGCCGATGGCAATAAACAGCAGCATCACCGGAATAATCAGCACCACCGACAGCAGCATGGCTCTGGCACCCTCTTTGGCGGTTTTACAGGTCAATACCCGCTGAGTCATGTCCTGATCCAGCCCAAAGGCGGCGATGTTCAGCAGCACAAAACCAGTGATGGCCGACCAAAAGGTGAACACGCCGGAGGCGCCAAAATCAAGCGAGAAATCCAGCAACTGCAGCTTGGAACCAGAGCCATCCAGCGGCTGTTTCAATGCCGACACCATAGCTGCCGGCTCGGCCGGGATCAGCCACAGCAGGTAGATCAATACGGCCAGCGCCGCCAGCACATAAACAGCGCACTGAAACGCATCGGTGTAAATCACCGAGCGAATACCGCCGACCACCGAATAAGCCAGCGCGCCAAAAGCCAGCAGCACGATGGACAGCACCACACTGCTGGCTTCAATGTTATGAAAAATCACCATCGACACGGCGATCGCTGCCATGTACAGGCGGGCTCCGCTGGCAAACACCCGGCCAAACAAATACATGCTGCCGGCCTGACGTTTGGCACTGCTGCCAAAGCGCTGCTGCAGCAAGCCATACACCGTGCTCACCCTGGCCTGATAGTAGCGCGGGATCAAATACAGCATCACCACAAAAGCGGCAATAAAAGCGCCGATATTGGTGGCCAGATAGGTCAGATCGCCCCGAAACCCCTGATCCGGCCCGCCTAAAAAAGTGGCGGCTGATTGCGAGGTCGCCATCACCGAAATAGCCACGGCCCACATCGGCATTTGATTACCACCCAGAAAGTAATCGCGGGCATTGCCGGCACGCCGCTGACTTAATAACCAGCCCATGGCCGCCAACAAGGCAAAGTAGCCGCCAAAAACCAGCCAGTCCAGCGCTGTCAATTTTATATCCATCGAATGTCCTTGTGCAGCCTTGTGCTGCGTTTATCGGCCCGGCGGGGTTACAACCCCAGCATGGCCTGGTACACCAGGCTCATCACACTGCCATACATGCCGGTTTCAAACCGATCACCGGTAAAATAGTAGCTGTTGCCATCCCGCGCGATCGGTGAATGTTTTTTATTCGTCAAAAGCACCACCAGCAAATCGTACTGCGGATCGATCAGGGTAGCAGTGCCGGTCCAGCCAGTATGGCCAAAAGCATAGCGGCTGGCATAAGGGCCAAAGTGCCAATCCAGATCCCCTCCTACCGCCGTACGCCAGCCCAGGCCAAAGCGGTGATCCCGGCTCGATGGCCGCACAAACTGCTGGATCACCGGTTGGCTGAAGACCGGCAGATCGCCATAGCCACCATGCTGCACCAGCATCATCAGCATGGCCAACTCACGGGCGGTGCTGAATAAACCGGCATGGCCTGCTACCCCGGCCAGCGAGTAAAACGCTTTTTCATCATGCACTTCACCACGCAATACGCCCCGCCGCATCGCCGGAAACTGCTGACGAATTCCACCCCTGGTGTTGCCATCCAGTTCGGTGGCCGCGATCCGGCTGGCAGCAATGCCTTTTTGCAACGGATTAAACCAGGTGCTGCTAAGGCCCAGCGGCCGGTAAAGCTCCTGCTCCAGATAGCTGTCGAGCGCCATACCGGCCACCCGCTCAACCAGAGCCCCCAGCAGCATAAAACCGGTATCGCTGTAGACAGCACGATGACCACGCGGCCGCTCAAACGGCACCTGCTCTATCAGCAACTGTTTGGTACGCTCCGTTTCAATCGAATAAAAATCAGCACCTAACCGGTTATCCGGCCGGAAAAAATGCAACTCCGAGCCATAGCCGGCGCTGTGATCCAGTAAGTCCCGCACCAGCCTGAGCTCGCGCCCATCGCCCTGATACTCCGGCAGGTAGCGCGCTATCGGCGCATTCACATCCAGCAAACCATCAGTGACCAGCTTCATCACCGCATACACCGTCGCGTACATTTTGCTGTTGGAAGCAATATCAAACAGCGTATCGGTTTGCATCGGCTCGGGCTGTGCCAACGGCTGACCTTGACTATCGTAGCGCTTGGCATACCCGTAGGCCGTTTCTTTAATCACCCGGCCATTTTGGGCAATCAGCAATACCGCGCCCGGAAAACCGGCCGCCACTTCCTGTTCAATCAGCGCGTCCAGTTCAGCCAGCCGCTGTGCTGAGAACCCGGCTTGCTCAGCGGAGCCTTCGACCAACCTGGGGTAATCAAAGCGCAAGTGAATAGCGGCGCCGGGCGGCTCTACCGCAGCGACATGCAATTGATTCAATCCATCGCGGGTGTAATCGGCCAGTGACAGAATCATCGGCTGCTGTGATAGCTCCACGGGTAGAGCCAGTTCACGACCATTGATCTCAATACGGGCCGCGGTGGCTTGCTGCATATCCAGCCAGAGTGCCCCCTGCCCGCGATAGCTGTAAAAAATCCGCCGGTCATTGACCAAAGTACGTTGACTGCGCTGCTCAGGCAGTTCCACACTCAGCTGAGCCGGTTCTCGTACCCGGATCTCCCAGTCGTTGCTGCTGGCCGTTACAGACCCGGCAAAAAGCACCAATGACAGCGCTAGCAAGCCAAGACAAACACTTTGCCAGGTCAACGAATTAGCGTACCTCATTCGTCTGTCTCCCTGACCACCAAGTCTGGCACAGTCAATCGTACCGGCAACTCCCCATGCATGGGGGTAAGCCCAAGCAAGGCTTCAGCGACTGCCTGATAAGTGGGTCCATACAAGGCGCCAGCTTCACTGTGCTCAATCCCATGGTGATAGGCCAGTATACTGATGTCACTGAACGCGAGTAACGGGGTCAGTTCATACGGGGTGCCAAAGCCCAGCAGCACCACAGTCCCGCCGGCTTGCTGCGCTGCCTGCAGTACCTGCTTACTGGCTTGCATCGCTGCACCATAGCTGATTGCAGGCTGAGCCTGATGGGCCGCATCGGCCATGCCGCCCAGATCGACCAGACTGGCCAGTCGCTGCCAACCGGCGTGGATCACCAGGTCGGCCTGCTGACTGAGCTCGATGGCTTGCTCAAGATGCCACTGATCGAAGCTGCTTTCGGTCCAGCGCAACTGCCCCGAAGAGAGCTCTGGCCACTGCTCGCTGAGCGATTGCCTGAGCATCCGCGCCTGTAATGAGGTTGCTGCCACAACATGGATATGAGCAAACTGACTGGTTGCTAACGGCAGTCTACCGGGTTTGGCATGCAGTAATGTCAGCGCCTGGCGGGCCAATTCCTGCTCGAGCTCGCTGGAACCGGGCTGACCCAGCTGCTGCCTGGCTGCCTGATGCAACAGGCTACGATCGCCGGCAGGCTTGCTGCCTGCTAACCAGTGCTGTTTCACACGATGAATGCGCTGCCAGGAACGTTCAAGTTCAGCAGAGCTGAGCACCCCCTGTCGTACCAGAGTTGCCAGCTCCGCAATCAGGGCTTTTAATACCGCCAGATCCTCAGGTCGCCGGATCGGATAAGGCATCAGAGCAATATCGGCGCCGGCAGCAAAGGTTTCCAGCACCGCCTGGCTTGGCGTGAAATAATGGCTAATGGCTGCCATATCCAACGCATCGGTGATCACCAGGCCATCAAAGCCCATCTGCTGACGCAACAGATCCGTTAAAATAGCGCGCGACATGGTGGCAGGACGGATGATGCGCTCGCCCTCTTTACTGGTGATGGTGCTGGCGTCCAGCGCCGGATACTGAATATGTGCGGTCATGATCATCGGCACTTCCGCGTGATCGATGGCCCACTGAAAGGGCGCTAAATCCAGTTGCTCGATATGAGCACGGGCATGGCTGACCAACGGCAAGGCCAGATGACTATCAAGATAGGTATCGCCGTGGCCGGGAAAATGCTTCAGGGTACCCAGCACCCCTTGTTGCTGCATACTATCGAGCAACGCCACCGAGAGCTCAGCCACTGGCTGTGGATGCTCACCAAAAGCACGCACATTAATCACCGGGTTGGCCGGGTTGCTGTTCACATCCACCACAGGCGCGTGATTGGTATTGATCCCCAGCACTGCCAGCTCTTTGCCAAGCACAGTACCAACCTGCTGTGCGTAAAACACACCATGCCGCGCATAGGTCGCCCCTATCGCCATATTACCGGCAAAGCCGGTACTGAAGCTGCGCGGGGTACGAAACACCCGGCCTCCTTCCTGATCCACCGAGATAAACAGCGGCTGTCCAACAGGGGATTGCATGGCCGCCTGCTGCAGGTCCTGTGTCAAATCGATGATTTGTTCTGGCGTTTGCAGGTTTTCGGCAAACAAAATCACCCCGCCGAGGCCAGTTTCGCGGATCAGTTGGCGAAGCTCGTCTGGCAGCTGTGTGACCGGCTGACGGCAAGGCTCCTCGCCCGGCTCGTTGCAAAAATAGCGAATATCGATCATCAACTTCTGAGCTATCTTCTGTTCCAGCGAAAGTTCAGTGTGCACAGCGGTCAATCCAAGATAAAGGGCTATGCCAGCTATAGTAGCAATCCAACCAAAATGCAGTACACGTTTTTTCATCGATGACCTGGTATTGCGGAAATTTTCAGCACACGATAGCAAAGCATCCATCATTCGACAACTCAATTATTCCCAAAACAAAATCACTCAAGAATTATTTATTCCAAAAGAAATCGACCGTTTAGCAAGGATTTCACTGCTTCTGATGAGAAACAGCTTAAAGAGTCGGCAGGAAATCATTTTACAAAGGAATAATTTATGCTAGTGTTGCAATACATGAAGAATATTTAATTACATTGCTGCGGATAGCTGATGATTACTGATGGTTTTCTATTCTTAACGGTTTTATTACTGATTGCCGCCGGGCTTGGTTTGTTGGAAAAGTACAGCGGCTGGCGCCTGTTCACTATTTTGCCAGGCATAGTGCTGCTCTACTTCGGTGTGATGCTGGCATCCAGTTTGGGCCTGTGGAGCCAAACCGACAGTATCCGGGCGACATACAGCGCAGTGCGCAACAACCTGTTACCCGCCATGATTTTCCTGATGTTGTTAAAGAGCGACTTACGAGCGATTGCCCACCTTGGTCCCCGCATGTTGGGGGCCTTTTTTACTGCCGTTGTCACCATTATGCTGGGCTTTGTGATTACCTTTGCCTTATTTCACCGCTGGCTCGAGCCCGATAGCTGGAAAACTTTCGCAGCGCTCTCCGGCAGCTGGATGGGCGGCACCGGCAATATGGCCGCCATCCAATCGGCGCTGGATGTACCGGACAGCCGAATGGGCTATACCCTGCTGATGGACTCGATTGACTACGCCATCTGGGTGATGATTCTGTTGGCGCTGGTGCCCTTTGCCGCAGTGTTCAATCGCTGGACCAAAGCAGACAGCAGTTTGCTGGCAAAAGCGGGCGAGCGATTGGCAGTGCAGCACGATGACAAAGCCGTCACCCAATTGAATTTATTGGTACTGCTAAGCCTCAGCTTTCTGGTGTCTGCTGTCAGCCAACAACTGGCCAGCTTGTTACCAACCACCGCTTTTTTAACCACCATGACCTGGACCATTTTGTTGGTAACCTTGGCTGGTGTGTTGGCGGCCATGACCCGGCTTGGTAAACTGTCGGGTTCGGTAGAGTTATCCCAGATCATGCTACTGGTGATTATCGCACTGATTGCCTCCAGAGCCGATTTCGCCGATTTGGCCAAAGCACCTATTTATGTCACAGCAGGCCTGATGATCCTTTGCATTCACGGTGTGCTGATGGCACTGGTCGCCAAGATTTTCCGCCTGGATCTCTTTACTTGTGGTGTCGCCTCACTCGCTAATATTGGGGGTGTGGCTTCGGCACCTATTCTGGCAGCGGCGTATTCCAAAGCATTGATCCCCGTTGGTGTGCTGATGGCGATGCTGGGCTATGTAGTTGGCACTGCCGGAGGGCTGCTGGTTGGTAAAATGTTGTCCTGGCTGGCCTGAGTCCAGGGCGGCCATTCCAGTGTTCGGTTATAGTGGTATTGCAAGCAACTGCTTTCTTGCGCTTGAGGTTTGACATGAAGATTACAGATATTCGTTTGGGCATGCTGAAAGTGCCACTGAAAACGCCTTTTAAAACGGCGCTACGCACTGTGCATGAGATTGAAGATGTGGTGGTGCTTGTTGAAACCGACACCGGCCATATCGGCTATGGTGAAGCACCAGCGACCGCTGTGATCACCGGTGATATTCATGGCTCGATTATCGAGGCCATCCGAACCGTGATCAAGCCGAAATTACTGGGCCTGGATATCTCGGATTTGAATCATGTCACCCGGGTGATACAGGGCTGTATTATGAAAAATTACAGCGCCAAGGCAGCGGTAGAGATTGCGGTGTATGACTTATTTGCTCAATTGTACGGCGCCCCTTTGTACAAGATGCTGGGTGGCGGTGTGCCGAAGCTGACCACCGATCTGACCATCAGTGTCGATTACATCGATAAAATGGTGGCCGACTCACTGGAAGCCGTTGATCGGGGTTTTGAAACCCTTAAAGTGAAAGTGGGCAAGGACATTGGTGTGGACATCGAGCGGGTCAAAGCCATTTATGCCGCGGTAGAAGGCCGGGCTCTGATCCGGCTGGATGCGAATCAGGGCTGGACCGCGAAAGAGGCCGTCTATGCGCTGCACAAACTGGAAGATGCCGGCGTCCGGCTGGAGCTGGTAGAACAACCGGTGAAAGCGCTGGATATCGATGGCCTCAAGTACGTGACCGATCGGGTGCATACCCCGGTGATGGCGGATGAAACCACCTTTAGCCCACGCGAAGTGATTGAACTGATTAAGATGCGTGCTGCCGATATCATCAATATCAAGCTGATGAAAACCGGCGGCATTTCCAATGCCATTAAAATTGCCGACATCTGCTCCTTTTACGATATGCAGTGCATGATTGGCTGCATGCTGGAAACCAGCATCAGCGTATCTGCCGCGGTGCACCTGGCCGTGGCAAAATCCGATGTCATTACCAAGGTTGATCTGGATGGCCCCTCACTCTGCTCTTTTGATCCGGTTGAGGGCAATGTGCTGTTCGAAGGGGCGGACATCAGCATTCAGGACACCCCAGGCCTTGGCATTCGCAGTATCAAAGGCCTGCACATGTTAGCTTAACCGGCACTCTCCCTGCCGATACCACCGCCGGTAGCCGCAAGGTTGCCGGTTTTTTTGTGTGTCAGAGTGCAGTAACGAGTGCAGTCAATGGGTACTGTAAATTGGCGCACTCTGACAACATGAAATCAGTTCACCCATGCCATTACGCCTGTCATACCGACGCCTTCTAATAGAATTATCGATAGATTCTGAAGAAACAGATCCGATACACCTACTCGCCTGAGTTTTTTTCAACCACTCGCGGGTTTCTTTCTTGCAGGTTGCTGTAACAAAAAATGATGCATAAAAAAAGCCCTTGATTTACATTCAGATGCAAGCCTAGACTGGAAACATTAAAAAACTCAAAGGACGTTTTGGCTGCATCTTGCGGGTTCTGGGCCTTTGAATAAGCTGTTATGCCATCAGGAGAGTTAAGTGGCAGTAGTATCGATCAAAAATGCAGAACACTATATTTGGGGCGAAAAGTGTGATGGTTGGCATTTAGCAAAAAGCTCAGGTCTCAGTGTGATACAGGAAAGAGTTCCGCATGGTTGCTCTGAGGTCAGGCACTATCATGAACGTTCAGAGCAGTTTTTTTATGTGCTTTCTGGAATGGCGACGATGGAAGTTAACGGTGATATATCTCAACTGGCGGCAGGCAGTGGTATACATGTATCAGCTGGGATAGCACATCAATTGAGTAATCAGCAGACTGAGGATTTGGTGTTTCTTGTTGTATCAACACCACCCAGTCACGGAGATCGGGTCATTGCATAACAATCGTCATCAAAAACGCGCCCCATGGGCACTCGCGTTTGTGGCGGGCGTTATGTTTCACTGGAGGGCTGAGTTTGACTCAAAGTATATTGCAAGCAATATGGCCGGCAGTAGCCTTGACATTGTTTCCGATTGCGATGGTATATTTATATTTAGCTAACCTAGTTATCGCTAAATTAAAATTAGAACATCCAGAGGTGTATTCTGAGTTAGGTAGTATATCTTTAATTAAAAACAATACTATTGCTAATTCTAGTAAGTTTTGCTCTTTTCTATTTAAAGCCGAATATAAGCATCTGAGCAATGAAGAGTTAACTAAACTAGCTGATCCTGCTCGTTATTTATTAGTTTCAGGCATGATATTAGCTTTCATTGCTTTTTTACTACCTATAGCTGTTGGGTACATGTAAAACATAAACAAATTTTATCGCCAGCAAAAAGCACTGGCTGCGACGTCAACCCGCTGCGCGGCTTTCCGCGCTAAATTTGGGCGTTAGTCGGTCTTCTCCCCTGGACTGCACCTCACCAAAATGCGAGAAGTCGGACTAAAGTCGTGCCCATAGTGGGGCGTTGTCGTAGCGGTGTAGTGCCGTTCAGACGAATAATAACGACCACCAGAGACACTATGGAAGAGCATTAATTATGTACGTGAACAGTACCCGACTTCGTGAGCTACGCCTTGCCCGCCAATGGTCGCAGGAACAATTGGCCACACTTAGTGGTTTGAACCTGCGCACCATTCAACGCCTTGAATCTGGCGCCAAGATCTCACATGAGTCTTTGCGGGCACTCGCAGCTGTTTTTGAAGTGCCAGCCGAGAGCCTGCTGGTAGGCGACCCAAAGCCTGGCCAAGCCGCCCTCTCGTCAATGCGCGAAGGTATGATTGGCGGTCTGGTGTTTACCGGCACTACCCCGCGGGCAGATTTCTGGTGGTTCGCGCTCGGTGTAGTAATATTGCTGGCCTTAGCAAAGCTGCTCAGTGAGATCCTCGGTCCGTTGCCACTGCAGATCTCATCCTTGATGGTGTTGCTGCCGTGGGTCGCAGCTTGCACTCGACGCCTACGCGATGCCGGGCTAAGTCCTTGGTGGCAACTCATCAGCTTGGCTCCAGTTGCGGGTCTCCTTGTGCTGCTCTATCTACTTAGCTATCCGTCCAAAGCAACGAAACCAGTAAATGCGGCACCAAGGTAAACCCACTACGGGTGTAAGTGGAACCAGGCCGCTTTATCGCCACACCCAGCCTCAATACATATTTAACTTTGGTTCTTGGCTTACGTCACTGTTGCGTGTCTCTGCAAGTACAGGCGCTCAATAAGGCGCTGCAGTCGTAACGAAAAAAACCGCAGCACCAGGGCTGCGGTTTTGCTTGTTTCATGGCACTACCTTAGAAGGTGTACTCAACCAACAAGGTATAAGCCCGGCCACGAGGGTCGGCCACACGAGGCTCCCAGGCAGAACCAGCTGCTGAGTCCATGTTGTGCGACGAGAATGGTGGATCCTGGTCGAACAGGTTCTTAATACCCAGGGTAATCAGGGTATTTTCCAGGCCACGGTAGGTCAGGCTGTAGTTGTAGGTGGTGTAGCTTTTCACCCGGTAATCAAAGTTGGGTGGGTTGTGGACACCGCTGGCTATCCGGGCGAAAACGGCACTTTCATAACCATGACGATAGATCTGCGTCAGGCTGTGCATAAAGTCGCCATGGGTGTAGCTGAAGTTCAGCGTGTGCTTCCACTTGATCGGCAAGTTGTTGTTGTAAACAAACTGGCCAACCAGGTTTTCGCTGTAGGGCAGCGTATCCAGCGCTTTGGTCTTGAAGCTCTGCAGGTAATTACCATTTAACCGCAAGCGCCAGCTGCCGCCGGCCAGTTCACCGGTCAGGTTGGCATCCACTTCAATACCACGGGTCAGGGTACCACCCGAGTTGATAAAGCGGGCATCAATGGCCGTGATTTCACCGGCGCTGTTGCGGATAAAGTTATCCTGGAATGCCGCATAGTTCTCCAGCAATACCGCCTGAGTTGCCACTCGAATGGTGTTGGTACGCTCAATCTCCCACCAGTCGACACTGATGTTGAAATTATCGGTTGGAACCAATACGACCCCAATGCTTTTTTGGGTGGACTCTTCCGGCTGCAAATCGACCTTACCGCCACGGATCAGGTTTGGCTGAATCGATTCACATCCAGGAGTTTCGCTTACCTGACCATCCGGGCAACTGGCCGGATCAAACCAGGTATCGACTGTGATCGGCTCCGAGCGCTCACCTTCAAACAACTGGTTAAAGTTTGGCACTTTAAAGCCAGTGCTGTAAGCAGCCCGCACCATCACCTGCTCCACTGGCTGGTACTTCAAAGATACTTTCGGGTTGGTGGTACTACCAAAGCCGCTGTAATGATCGTACCGGCCTGCCAGAGTTAAATCCAGGTTGTCCAGTAGTGGGAAGTACACTTCCGCAAAGACTGCCTTGATGTTACGACTCACTTTATCGAGTGCATTTTGATCATCAAACGGCGCCAGCGGCACTTCCCGACCAGGCTCTAAATCCGAACCATCAAACTTGTATTCCTCACGGCGCAGATCGGTACCGACTGCAGCCTGGATAAAGCCACCAGGCAGTTCCAATCCCAGATCACCGGACACAACCGCATCCAGCTGCGTCAAGGTAGTGGTGCCCTCGTACAGTTTCAAACCAGCCGCTGAGGCTGCGGCTAAACCATCCAGTGCGGCTTGCGATTGTTGGCCTTGAAATGCAAACGGATCCAGGGTGCCACTACCAAGCAAGGTTTGCAGTTGATCCAGATAGTAGTAACCATCAACCAGCTTGGTCTTGGAGGTATTTGCAGAGCGCGACAGACCTATGCTGTAGTCATAATCAGCAACCATGCCCTCAAATGCCAGCAAAGCCCGGTACGAAGTGGTATCGGTATCAAAGGTTCGCGGGCCACACTCAATACAGCGCCAACGATAGGCTATTGGAGCGCCATAGTTCAGACCATCGTAACCAAAGTAACCACCCAAAGTATGGAAGATCCGATCGTAGTTGGCACCAGTACTTGGGTACCAGGTCGATGGATTGAATTGAGCCGTTGCCAGAGCGCTGGAACTGATCTGATAGGCTTCAAAACTCTTTCTGGACTCGACATGAGCAGCCGAGAGCTCGAAGAACATCTCATGGCTATCACCCAGGTTAAACGACACCCGGCCCACAAAGTCCAGGCTTTCCAGAGGCGATTGCAGCATACGGTGGCGGCCATACTCCCAGGCACAGGCATACTGGGACTGCGGCGACCACGGGTACAAGTTCGGGTCAAAACGGCCCATAAAATCACCACCGGCTTCACAGCCAGGGCCGCCGGGCAGAGCCAGAATGTTGATCGCATCCTGACGGGCTACTGGGCTGTTTGGATTCGGATCAATCAGGCCCGATCCAATCAGGCCTGGTGCCGCATCGGTACTGACATTAAAAATGGTTGCAAAAGGCGTACCACGGGTATCTGGTGATAAGCCCCGATCTTCCTGGAAGGAGTTGGTAAAATCACGCTGCGTGCCACGAATACCGAGATTACGCTTGGCGGTGATGGTGGCAAAAGCATTCCAGCCATCCTGATCAAAATCACCGACCCCAAAGAGTGCATTGGCACGGTAGATATGGCCAGCACCAGCTTCGGTCACATCAGCGAAACCAGATACCTGGGCACCGGTGTAATCGCGCCGGGTAATAAAGTTAATCACCCCACCAATGGCATCAGTACCATAGACAGCGGAGGCGCCATCCCGCAGGATCTCGACCCGGTCCAGGGCGGCAAAAGGAATCGAGTTCAAGTCGACACTGCGGCCTTTTAAGCCATGCGGCGCCAAACGACGACCATTCAGCAACACCAGGGTGGCATCCGAACCCTGACCACGCAGGTTAGCGCCGGAATTACCATGGTTGGCCCGGTTATCTGCCGTTGAGATCCCTTCATTACTGGCCATGTTGTCTACACCATTACCCGCAATGTTCAGTTGCATCAACAACTGCTCACCTGAGGTAATACCGGCCGCGTTGATTTCATCGCGGGTAAAGACGGTAATGGGAAGTTCACCCTCTAAGGTAGTACGTTTAATACTGGAGCCGGTGACCCGAATTCGTTCAACGGCTTCGTCGGCCTCTGCGGCAGACAGATTGTCGTTCGCTATCGCGTGTGTGCCTAGCCCGGCCAAGGCTAAACATCCGATTAATGGTTTCAACTTCACGTGCATCTCTCCTAACTGGTCACCTGGATTTCTTATAATGCGCTGTTCGTTTTCCGAACAGTTTTAACATAGCAAAGATTCAGACAATTTGAAATAAATTATGCGGAATAATTTAATAAATAAGAATATTTCATTCCGAAAACAATGTAAGCTTATGTTTCAAATAGGAATAGCCATTAATGAGTAAAGGAAATATTCCATACCTGTCAAGGAAGCTCGGCGCTTTTGCTGGCCCATTGAACGGCTTTTTTATGCAAAGTGCATGCATTTGCCGTAGAATGTGCCGCCGATGATCTGCAGGCTAACCAAAGTCCTGAACTGCATGCTGTAAGGAGTTTTGTGTGGAATTAGTTGTTTCGTCTTTCATTTTCGCTTTTATTGTCCTTGGCCTGACTTTTGGCCTGAGCTGCTTGATCTATGCCTGCCTGTTGCCTGCCGAATTAAGCCCTGAGCAAAAAATGGAGGCACGCATCGAGTTTGGCATTTTCAGTGCTGGCAGCTTCGCTATGCTGGCGGTGATGCTGTTTGCGCTTTGTTATCACTAACATCGTCCGTGTGCGCTGTGCGACCATCCGGCTGGTTTTGATACCCAGCTGGATGCAGTTCCAACCGTGCTTTTTCCAGCAGCTCCGCATCAAGCTCACTTTTTACCGCCACGCCCAGCTCTTTAAACTCAGCCGCTTGTTTAATTAAATTTCCCCGGCCACTGTACAACTGACCAAAGGCTTTGTCGTAGCTTTCACGCGCTTTATCCAACTGCTTGCCCACGCCCTGCATGCTGTCCAAGAATAGTTTTAGTTTGTTGTAGAATTTTTCTGCCCGGTTGGCGAGTTCAGCGCTGTGTTTACTCTGCTCTTCAAAACGCCACAGCTGACGCACAATATTGAGGCTGGTGAGTAAGGTGGTCGGAGTGGCTACCAGCACATTGCGCTCCAGCGCCCGCTGGTACAAGTCAGGATCGTATTTCAGTGCTTCTACATAGGCCGACTCAATCGGGATAAACAGAAACACCACTTCCGGAGAGTTCAGCCCGGCTAGCTGGTAATAGCTTTTATCCGCCAGCTCACTGATGCGGTCTTTCACCGTCTGACAATGCTCTGCCAGAGCCTGCATTCGAAGCTGGTCGTCTTCTGCATTGACGAACCGGGTATAAGCAGCCAGTGAGGTTTTGGCATCCACCACTATATGCCGCTGCTGCGGCAGATAAATAATGGCATCGGGCCGGCGCTTGCCATCCTCGGTGTCAAAACTGACTTCGCGCTGATAGTCCACCCCGACACGCAGGCCAGAGTTATCCAGCACATTCTCCAGCATCAGCTCGCCCCAATTGCCCTGTACTTTTTTCTGCCCTTGCAGTGCCCTGGTCAATTGTTCGGCCTGATCGGTAATACGGTTGTTCAGTTGCTGCAAATTGATCAACTCGGTTTTCAGTGCACTGCGCTGCTGCAGCTCCTCGCTGTGAATGCGTTCCATTTTGTCCCGAAAGCCCTTCATATCCTGCTGCAAAGGGGATAATAAGTGCTGCAACTGCTGCTGGCTTAGCTCGCTGAACGCCTTCCCTTTTCGTTCCAGCACCTCTTGCGCCAACAACTCAAATTCCTTTTTCAGCTGATCCCGGCTGTCTTTTATCAGCGCTAGTTGCTCGGCGAAGTGCTGCTCTTTGGCCGTGAGTGTGCTGTGCAAGCGATCGTGCTGCTCTTTCACTGCCAGAAAGTCACGCTGTAATGCCTGCTGCTCCGTTTTTTGCTGCTGCAAGGCCTGTTTCAGCTCAGCCAGCTGCAGCTCGCGCTCACGCAGCTCAATCTGGCGTATCTGGACTAATTCGCGGCTCCGCGTTGCCTGCTCAGTCTGCAGCTGTAACTCTTGCTGAGACTGCAAAAACTGTTGTTGCAACTGGCTCCATTGCTGCTCGGATAATTGCAAAGCCAGGCGTTTTTTGTGCAGCAACAGCAGCACTACCGGCAACAGCAACACCAGTGACGCGGCAAAACCTGATAAGGCATAAAGATAAAGCTCATTCATGGGATGCATTCAATCCGATTTTTATAGCCCTATGCTGACCTATCTGCACGACTCAGACAAGCGGTACTGCGAACAGATGGCTTCAATGAATAAAGTTTGATCTAGATCAATAAAAATCTAAATTAGATTGATCGTTTTTGGGAACCTGCTGATATAAGATTTCAATAATAACCATTATAAAAATAAGGACTTTCATGCGCAGAAATCAGGATGTCACTCAGCGCGAAGCCAGCTTTCCACGTGATGCACACCTTATCACCACCACCGATAAGCGAGGTGTCATTACCTACGCCAATCCGGACTTTATAGCTGTGTCAGGTTATCAAAAGGACGAACTGCTGGGTAAAAACCACAATCTTATCCGTCATCCTGATATGCCAGCAGCTGCCTTTAAAGACATGTGGCGTACCATTCAAAGTGGCCACTCCTGGCGAGGTGCCGTTAAAAACCGCTGCAAAAATGGCGATCATTACTGGGTAGATGCCTATGTCACCCCGGTGATGGAGAATGGCGAAATTGTCGAGTACCAATCCATTAGAACCATCTTGCAACCCGGGCAAAAACAACGAGCCGAACGCTTATACCAGCAATGGCGGCAAGGAGAACTGCCAAAGTGCATCAGCGCTTCACCTTATCAAAGAGTGAATTTGTTATTACTTGGGCTGCTACTGTGCTTTCTCGGTAGTTGTGTTGCTTTATTTTTCGTGGCCAGCTGGTGGTCTTTTCTGATGATACTACCTGCCATCATGACTTGTCTGCTTATCCGCTATCAAAAGCAGCAATGCCGACGAATCCTTCAAATCGCCAATAAGACCTATTTCAGCCCGGCGATGAGCTGGATCTATTCTGGCGGTGTCGATTTTAAAAGCCGGGTGTCTTTTGCTCTATCCACCCAACGTCAGGAAAACCGAGCCTTGATGGCACGGCTGGTCAATAGCTCCGGCTACTTGCAACAAGCCAGGCAGCAAGCCTCGGTAGCGATAACCAAAGCTTCGACACAAAGCATGCAGCAGCATCAATCCACCGATGGATTTCTGCAACAACTTGCCCAGCTTAGAAACCAGCAAACCCAGGTCGATGCAGCAGTGGCTGAAATGGAGCAACACTCCAACGAATCGGAGCAGGCCGCTTTAGCAGGAAATCAGCAGCTGCAACACATGCTGACGGCAAGCCAAAGTATGCAACACCAGCTGAATGAGCTCAGTCAACGCTTTGCAGAGGTCAATAAGCAAGGCGAAGCCATTGCTAAAGTGGTTAAGGTGATCCGGGAAGTGGCGGAGCAAACCAATTTGCTGGCATTAAATGCGGCCATCGAAGCAGCCCGTGCTGGCGAAATGGGACGGGGTTTTGCTGTGGTGGCCGATGAAATCCGCGCACTTGCCAGTCGCACACACCATTCTACCCATGAAATTCAGACCATCATTCAGCAGTTGTATGAAGGGATCCAGCAAGCTGATCACGCCCTGCATCAAGGGGTGAGTGCCTCGGAGCAAACGGCACAAAGTGCTGCCAGCACCGCTGCTGGTATGCTGCAAATTCAGCAAGGAATTGGCACCATGCGACATAAGTCTCGCCAAATCAGTCAAGCCAGCCTGCAGCAATTGAATACGGTCGAACAGTTGAGCGTCGAAACGCAAAAATTGGCCAACCTGGCGCAAAGTTCGGCCCATGCCGCCGATGAAGCCAAACAACAAGGCGATGTGCTTTCAGTACAACTCAATCAGCTAACCACCTTGGCACAACACTTTTTGCACGCTCAACAAAAGGCGCTGCCCCATGCTGACTGACTTACCCAACATTCATCAGGACATTGTTGAACAGCTGGATTATTTTATCAGTACCGTAAGCACGGACTTTCGTCTACTGACGCTAAACCCCTTTGGCAGAAAACTGTGTGGCATTACTGCCGAACACAATCTGATGCAACAACCACTCTATGTGCACAACTTTCACGATAAAGAGAATTACCATTATCTGCTCAATACGGTGTTTCCTCATGTGCAACAACACTCGTATTGGCAAGGGCCACTCTGTTTTTTCGATCAACAAAATAACTGCATCCCTACCCAGTTGAAAGTGCTGGCCCACCGCGATCTGGCGGGCACCATTATTAGCTACACCGGCATAGCCCATGCGCTGCCTAACCTGAACGGGCAAACGCTGGATGAATTAAACAAACAGATATTCGATGATGCCATTGAAGGCATTATGGTGACGGATGCTCAGGCCAGGATCCTCAAAGTGAACCCGGCTTTTACGTCGATTACTGGCTATGAAGCGGCTGAAGTGATGGGCAAGACACCGGCTATTTTACGATCGTCACACCATGGCCCCGACTTTTACCGCCAGATGTGGCAAACCATTAAAGAAAAAGGCTACTGGCAAGGCGAAATCTGGAACCGGAAAAAAGATCTGACGGTGTATCAGCAGTGGTTGAAAATTTCACGCGTGCAAAGCAGTGATGGTGCTTTGAGCCACTATTTGGCCGTTTTTCAGGACCTGAGTGTGATTCGCTCCAAGGATCAGCAAATTCATCAACTGGTGAACTTCGACCGGCTTACCCGGCTGGGCAACAGGGAACTGCTGGTCAGCCGATTTCCTCAAACACTGGCTCACTGCAAACAACAAAAAAACAGACTGCTGGTTTGCTGGATTGATGGCGGCCAGCTTAGTGATGTCAATCAGCAACTTGGACTGACCTATGGTGATCGACTGATCCAGCTGCAAGCAGAGCGTTTAAAGCAGCTGACTGGACCGGAAGATACGCTGGTACGTATTTACGCGGACGATTATATCCTGCTGCATCAGACTCCCACCAGGTTTACCCAAAGCAACAAACTGATTAGCCGTTTGCTGGACGTTTTAAAACAGCCGGCCAGGCTCGGCGATGAAGTCCTGCTGCCAACTCCGCATATCGGGGTTGCCTGCTACCCGGAGGATGGTGAGCAAGAAGAAGATTTACTGCATGCCGCCGAATTAGCGATGTTTGCGGCCAAGGAGAAAGGCGGTGCCAGCCTGAACTTCTACAACAAACAAGCCGGTGCCGACTACCACCGCAAAGCCCTTATCCGGCAAAAACTGCTGGCTGCGCTACAATCGAATGAAGCGCAGTTGCAGTTGTACTTTCAGCCTAAAGTCAGACTAAGCAACGGCCAGCTTGCTGGCGCAGAAGCGTTAATTCGCTGGCAGGATCCAGAGCTTGGTGCCATTTCTCCGGCCGACTTTATTCCGATTGCTGAGCAAAGCAGTCTGATTGTTGAGCTGGATCGCTGGGTCGTAAAACAATTGTGCCAGCATCTGCTTTGCTGGCAACGACAACAACTGAGCGTACCGCTCATTTCATTTAATATCTCTGCCAGGCATTTAATGGAGCCGGATTTTACCAACTGGCTGCTAGGCTGCCTGCAAGAGCATCAGATCCCAGCGGCTGCGCTGGAAATGGAAATTACCGAAACAGCCTTGATAGCTAACGAAGCCAATGCCATCAGTAAGCTGCAACTGCTGAAAGACAATGGCATGAGCATAGCTCTGGATGACTTTGGTACCGGCTATTCCAGCTTGTGTTACCTGAAAAACATGCCGCTAGATACCGTCAAAATTGACCGCTCCGTAGTATCGGATCTCACCACCAATGCCAAAGCGTTGTGCATTATTAAAAGCATTCAATTGCTGGCCAGTGAGCTGCAACTCGGCCTCACCGTGGAGGGCATCGAAAACCAGCAGCAGCACCTGATCCTGCTCGAACTGGGCTGTCAGCACGCTCAAGGTTACTGGTACGCCAAGCCCATGCCAGCCAAACAAATGGTATTGCAGTTAACCGGGAGCCTTTAAAGTCGAAAGGCTTCCTATTACACTGATGCTTTGACGGTTTCGCAGGATGCAACCATGCCACCTATTTTTATCATTTTGGGTTTACTCTTTGTTGCTTTATTTATTCTGGTTACGGTGTTAGAGAAATACGGCAAACGCCGCAGCGACGAAGAGCTGAGCAAAATTACCCGCTATATTTTTCCGCTGGTGGGTATCGTGCTGCTGGCCCAACTGCTGTACATGCTGTTTCGCTAATTATCTCAGCAGGGGTGCTGACAATCTGTTTTGCCTTGTAACTACCCGCACTTTGGGCTGAAATCTGCTGCCAATGACTCAGGAGTATACCGATGATCCGCTTGTTGCTTGCTTGTTCTTTGCTGCTGGCTTTGGCGCTTCACGCCGCGCCCCGCGGCATAGAGCCGGACGATTATTACCGCTTTACCTTTGTGGCAGACCCCCAGTTAGCGCCCAATGGCCGGCAGGTTGCCTTTGTGCACAGCACCATTGCCGATGATAAACGCAGCCGGCACAGCAATCTGTGGCTGGTAGCTACCGATGGTAAGTCGGAGCCACGCCAGCTGACCTTTAGCGACGGGGATCGCAGCCCACGCTGGTCACCCGATGGCCGGCAGCTGGCTTTTATCTCTGGTCGGGGCGAGGGCCAGCAAGTGCATCTGCTGCCTATGGCGGGGGGTGAGGCCCGGGCTATTACTGCTTTAAAACAGGCGGGCCTTCGTGATTTTAGCTGGTCGCCCGATGGCACCCAGCTGCTGCTTACCCTTGCGGTGGATCCAGCGGTTGACGATCCAACCGCTGCCAAAACCAACAGCGACGAGCCCAAAGCGGATGTCGTGGTGATTCGCCACGCGCTGTACAAAAGTGATGGCGGCGGCTACCTGAATGAGCGCCGCTCTGGCCTCTGGCTGCTGGATATCGCCACGCAGCAACTGACCCGCCTGACCGGCGATGCCCGCTGGCACGATCACTCGGCGCAATTCTCTCCCGATGGCAAACAGATTGTGTTTGCCTCTGATCGCAGTAGCGATGCGCTGGAAGGCAGTATGCAGCAAGATCTGTTTGTAATGGATCTGAGCAGTGGCAGCGTTTCCCGCCTGGATACGCTGCCCGGCCAGGCCAGCGCACCACTGTGGTCACCCGATGGCCGCGAACTCTTGTACCGCCATCAGGCCGACTACTTTGAGCCAGAGCATCTGGTCATTCACCGCTTAAGCGATGGTCACAACAGACGCATTGCCAACGACTGGGATCGCTCAGCCTCCACGCTGCACTGGCCGGAGCGGGGCCGGATATTGATGGGTGCCGATCATCTGGGTTCTCGTCCATTGTTTGAACTCAATTTACGTCGCGATCGGACCAGCATTCGCCTGAGCGAGCGGGGCAGTGCGGGTAGCTTCAGTTTTGCTGCCAACGGCAAGGCACTGAGCTACCTATGGCAGGATGAGCAACAACTACCAGAAGTCTGGTTCCAGGATGGCAACAAAGCACCGCGGCAACTGACCCGATTCAATCAGGAACTTTTAAGCGAGCTGAAGCTGCAGCCATTGCAGTCGTTTTGGTTTGAACACGAGCAAGGTCAAAGTCAGGGCTTTTTGCTCAAACCTGTCGGCTGGCAAACCGGTCAGTCCTATCCGCTGATCCTGAATATCAAAGGCGGCCCGGGTGGCATGTGGGGTCATCAGTGGTTCCATGAATTCCAGATGATGGCTGCTGCCGGCTATGCGGTGGTCTTTACCAACTACCGTGGCAGCACCGGCTATGGCTATGCGCACCAGAACGCAGTGCATGCTGACTACGGTGGTGTGGATTATCGCGACAATATCGCCGTGCTGGAGCATGTGTTGCAGCAACACGACTGGCTGGACAGCTCCCGCCTGTATCTTACCGGCGGCAGCCACGGCGGCTTTTTAACCAACTGGATCACCACCCAAACCGATCGCTTTAAGGCCGCGGTGACTCAACGCAGTGTCAGCAACTGGCTATCCGAAGCGGGCACCCAGCAGTATCCACCCAATTCAATGCGTCGCGAATTTGCCGGCACTATCTGGCAAAATTTCGAGCTGTACTGGGGCCGCTCGCCACTGAAATACGCCGATCGGGTGCAAACGCCCACGCTGATTATTCACAGCACCGAGGATCACATCACCCCAATTGGCCAGGGCGAAGAATGGTTTTATGCACTGAAAGCCAATGAAGTACCGGTCGAGATGGTGGTGTTTAAAGGCGAAGGCCACAGCCTCTCCAGAAATGGGACCCCAATCAATCTGGTGGAGCGGCTGAAACGTATCCTGGAGTGGTTTGAACGCCATAGCGACTAACCACAGCGGTGCACGCAAGTATCGCCAGAGGGAACATCACTAGAAGTGATGTCCTAACGACAGATACCAAGATTCAGTCTGGCTGCGCTCATCACTTTGGGCGCGGCCATAACCAAAGAACAAGGGGCCAAGTGGACTATCCCAGCCCAAAAACAGACTGCCAGCCCAAAGCCAGGTGTCGGTTTGCTGTGCCTGATTCAGATTCAATAAATCATCCTGTACCCGGCCCCGCTCAATCGAGCCACCGATATACCAGGGCATATTTAAAAACGACAACTGCGGTTGCGTCAGTTGATACTGATAGACCAGGCTGCCAAAGCTGACGGTACTGCCATACAAATACTGATGCGGATAACCGGACAGATTTAAGAAACCGCCCAGACTAAACTGTTCCAGAATCAACTCAGGGTCATCATTACGATAGCGCTGCCAGCGCCAGCGGCTATGCAGCCGATGCGCCTGCCAGCCTTTGGCTGCCAGTACATCCAGGCTCAGGGTGCGACTGCTGCCCCGCTCTGCACCGGATCGATCCTGCAACCATTGCACTTCTGAGTGAAGCCGGATACCCCGCCCTGGGAAGTTGATGTTATCCAGCGTATCCCAATGCCCCTGCAGCACAGGGCCATGCCGTTGATAGGAAATACGCTGACCAGCCACCGGATCACTAAGCGAAGCCGGAGCACGGTAACGCCCCACTCGCCTGATCCAGCCACTGGCAACAGTAAGATGATCACTGGGATGCCAGCCGGCCAGCACCGTGCTGATAAACTCACTGTGATTCAAATCACCCAACGAGCGCCGATTTTCATCCTCCAGCACCTGGCGCTCACTGAATGCCGCCAATTTGCCACTGACAAACGTCGCCGGACTACCGACAGGCCAGTACAGCTCAGAGCTGATGAGTTTATCACTGCCTATGCCAAGCTCTGAATACCACTCGGCACCCAGCGGACTCAGGTTGGTGTACAGATAGCTGGCACCCAGCTGGTAATGATGTTTATTCTGAAAGTCATCCTCAAAGCGCAGGCGAAAATTCAGATAGCCTGGCCCCCAACTTTTCTCCTGCACCAGCACCTGCAACTCGGTGCTGTCATCGTCCAGAATAGTGAGCTGCTGTGACACCCGCTCAAATACATCCAGACCATACAAACGCCGGATACTTTTTTCTACCACCTGGCTATCGTAAATATCTCCCGCTTCAATGCCGAGTCGCTTCAGCAGCATGCTATCCGCCAGCGTGGATTGATTGTGTAGCACAATCCGATCAATTTCCTGCTCAGGATTCTCAGCTAAGCGATGCGTTAACAGCCATTGATGGTATGCTTCCGCCGGTACCGACAACTGCTGCAAAGCAGGAACTGCGGCGGCTGTCTGATAGCCGACCTCAGCCCCTGCCATCAGGCGCTCAAAGTCCAGCGTACCAATGCCGCTTAGCTCTGGCTGCAGTAAGATATCTTGCTCGGATAATAAGGCCAGCTGCACGGCCAGTCCCCGTCTAACCAAAAAGTTGGTCAACTGTTCAGAGACACTAAACGCATCAGTCAGATCGTCTTTTTGCAGCAAAGGGGCATCGATGCTGACCGCAATAACTAGCTCAGCGCCCAAGGCTTTAGCAACATCGACCGGTAAGTTGTTGGCAACGCCCCCATCCACCAGGATGCGTTGATTGATTTCGAGTGGGCTGACCACGCCGGGAATGGACATCGAAGCCTGGACGGCCTGAAGCAAACTGCCCTCGGCCAGCACCACCGCCTCGCCACTGACTAAATCAGCCGCCACCGCCCGAAACGGAATAGCCAGTTCATTAAAATCCAGTTGATTGGCCTGCAGGCCATAAGCCCGTTGCAGCAACTCAGCCATTGCCTGACCATGCAGTACTCCTTTGGGCAGATGCACACCATCGAGCCGTACCCCTAATTCCAGCTGGATCGGATAAGCATCACGCTGTTGCTTGCGTCGTGATGGCATCTCATGCCGCTGCACCCGGTCCTGAAAGCCTTCACTCCAGGGCAGGCCGGATAAGATATCTTCAATCTGAGCCGGGCTTTTGCCGCTGGCATACAAGCCACCGACAAAGGCACCGATGCTGGTACCAACGACCAGATCAACCGGAATTTGCTGCTCTTCCAGGTAACGGATCACCCCCAGATGCGCGCCGCCACGGGCACCACCACCACCTAACACCAAAGCCACACAAGGGCGATCTATGACGGTGTCACAGGGTTGAGGATCTAAGCGGGGCTCAGCAATGCCTGCTAATGCCCATACACTAAGTACACAGCCACTCAACCAGCCGCTCCACACACTTGTTTGATGCATCCAATACCCTTGCAACTTGTTAATAATGTTTGAGTCCACCCCAACACCTTGCTAAGGTTACTATAGACACAAAAATACAGACTTTGTGTCATAGACTGACCTGGGGCTGCTTGCTATGACATTATCTGTTGGCTGGACTACACTCTGTTTACTTTGCAGTTTCATTAGCCTGAATGCAACTGCCAACTCGTGGCAATTCTTTATCCAGGACCAAGATGGTCAGCCACTGGATGATGCCGTGGTAGAACTTATTGCACTGGAGCAGCCGCCATCAACCGGCCTGTCATCCATAGTACAAACCACCATCCGCCAACAAGGATTAAACTTTGTGCCTTTTGTATCCGCGGTTCAGGTGGGCACCGAAGTCGATTTTCCCAATCTGGACAGAACCCGTCACCATGTGTACTCCTTTTCACCGGCAAAGGTGTTTGAAATTCAGCTGTACCATGATCGCCCCGAACAACCAGTGCTGTTTGATAAAGCAGGTATCGTCGCTCTTGGCTGCAATATCCATGACTACATGGAGGCTTATGTGTTTATCAGTGAGAGCCCGCTGCTAGCGGTCAGCGACAAAGCCGGCCTGGTGCAGTTTCATCAGTTGACTGAAGGACGTTATCAACTCACTATTTGGCATCCATTTCAGCAACAGGAATGGCTGCCGACAGAGCTCAGCTACGATGGTGGCAATGCCCAGCTTCAGTTTGCAGTGGAGGTCCAACACCGGCCGAAGCAACCCACCCCACAACGTGGTTTTGGTTCCTAGGCGATCCCCCATGCTCAATTCGTTACGTCATCGCTTACTGCTGGTTATTATCACTCTGCTTGGCCTGCTGGCACTGGCCACCGCCCTGGCCAGTCTGACGGCCATGAAGCAAGACAGCCAGCAGCAAGCGCGCCAGGTGTTGCAGGTTGGTGCCAATGTGTTTAGCCAATTACTGGCTGACCGCTCTGTCCAGCTTGGCCAATCGGTGCAGGTACTGGCGGCAGACTTTGGTTTTCGTCAGGCGGTAGCCACGTCCGAGCAGGCCACCATTCAATCGGTGCTGGAAAACCATGGCAGCCGGATTGATGCACAATTGGTGGTGCTACTCAGCCCGCAAGGCGACTTACTGGCCAGTACCCGTCACGAACTGAGTGAACAGCAACTTAGTCCCTTGCTGCAGGCTAGCCGACAGCCATCATCCAGCATGCACAGCACTATTTTACCTTTGGCCGGACAAGCCTATCAGTTGGTGCTGGTACCGGTGCGGGCGCCTAATGTCATCGCCTGGGTGGGCATGGGCTTTGTATTGGATGATGCCCTGGCTGAGCAGTTAAAAACCATCACCGGTCTGGATATTAGTTTTGTCCAGCACCAAGCCGGACAGACTATGCGTCTCCTCACCTCCACCCTGAGCCAACCAAGCCTGGCTGCTGTACTGCCCGAAAACCTGGTCTTAACCGCCTTAACCGATGAGCCCTCTGCCAGCGAAGATCAGCGTTACCTGACGTTAAGCAGGCCACTGGAAGAAACAGGGCTCTGGGCCTTATTGCATTTACCCAACAGTCGCTGGCTGCAAAATTACCAGAGCATGCGCAGTCAGTTGCTTGGGATCTTTGGTGTTGCTTTAACCATAGCCCTACTGGTTGCTTTTTGGCTGGGCCGTAGCATTACCGAACCACTGCAAACACTGACCAACTTTGCCAGGCAGTTGGGAGAAGGCAAAACTACCAGCGCTTTGCCGCAAGCCCGGGGGGAAGTAGGTGTCCTCAGTAAAACCCTGAGCCAGATGCAGCAACGGCTGGCCGAGCGGGAGCGTTTACTGATTGAGCAGGCCGAGCAAGACCCACTCACCTGCCTGTATAACCGAAGTGCGGCTGAATGCTGGTTAAAACGTTACGCCGGCGAGCACACTGGCGTCTTGCTGTTGCTCAATATTCGTAACTTTCGCCATATCAACGATGCCTTTGGTCTGGATACCGGCGATCAACTGCTGCAGCTTCTGGCTGACCGCATTCGGCAACTTGCACCGCCGCCATTATTCAGCGCCCGGGTTGGCGGTGATGAGTTTCTGTTAGTCTACAACGAGCTACCCGCCACACTGACCCAATGGATAGCTTCGCTGCAAGCACCCTATCCACTGCAACAAAGCACCATTAGCCTGCAACTCACGCTGGGCTATTATGAATTTGCTGTGCATGAGACAGAGCCAGTGGTCGTCAGTACCTTGCTGCGGCGCGTTGATATTGCCAGCGCCGCGGCTAAACAACTGAGTGAGGGCATCGCAGGCTATCAACCCGGCCAGGATGAACGTCACCTGCGCGAATTGACCATTATTCAAGACTTACCGGCTGCGCTTGCAGCAGATAAACTTAGTATTAGCTACCAACCCAAAGTATCACTGCAGCAACAAAACTGTCTGGCAGCAGAAGCCTTAATCCGCTGGCAGCATCCAAGTCTTGGTTTTATCCCACCGGATGAGTTTATTCGCTTAGCCGAACACAGCGGCCATATTCAGTTGGTGACCGACTGGATGCTTAGCCGGGTGATTGCGCAGGCCGCCCAGTGGCAAAGCGCTCATCCAGGCTTAAAGCTGGCGGTGAATCTTTCACCGATGGATCTGATCGATGAGCAACTGCCAACCCGTATCCAGCAACTGCTAAACCAAGCCAGAGTGCCTGCTAAGGTATTGGCACTGGAAGTCACCGAGGGGGCAGTGATGCAGAACCCGGAGCGGGTCATTCGGATCCTGCGTCAGTTGGCTGAACTGGGTATCGAGCTGGCGATTGATGACTTTGGTACCGGCCACTCATCGCTGGCCTATTTGAAGTTGCTGCCAGTGCATGAAGTAAAAATCGACCGGGCTTTTATCAAAGACATTGAGCACAACAGCGACGATGAACTGATTGTTGAAGCTGCCAGCCGTTTAGCCAAAGGCTTAGGGTTTCAGATCACCGCCGAAGGGCTGGAAAACCGGGCGGGCCTTGCTAAATTGCAGGCGCTTGGTTGCGATACCGTGCAGGGCTATTATTTTGCTAAACCGATGCCGGCAACAGATTTTGACCACTGGCTGCTGCAATTTCAGCAGCAAGCAGGCACTTATTTTAACGAGGACAGCGCATGAACAAAGTGGTGATTTGGTTTTTTCTTGCTCTGCTGACACTACCGGCTCAAGCAGCAAGCCGAGTGCTGGCAACGGGTGGCGCCACCACCATTGAAGGCAGTGCCGGTGGTGGCATAGTGCCTTGGGCGGTGATCAACGGCTATGGCAGTGATGACGAGTGGAGCTTACAGGCTTTTGGCAGCCGGGTTGGCGTTGATGATTTTACCCTGCACTCAGCAGGTGTGGGGCTAAGCTTCGATAATCGCTGGGAGCTGTCCTATGCCCGGCAACAATTTAAGCTCGATACCATTGGTGGTCAATTGCGCCAGGATATTGTCGGTATCAAATACCGCCTGGCGGGACAGTTGCTTTATAGTTCGCTGCCGCAAATCAGTGTCGGCCTGCAATACAAGCGCCATCTGGACTTTGAGTTGCCCTCCCTGGTTGGCGCCTATTCCCGTAGTGGCGTTGATCTGTACCTGGCGGCCAGCAAGGTCTGGCTGGATGCCATTGCAGGCCGTAACTTGCTGCTAAACGGCACCATCCGTGCCACTCAGGCCAACCAGACGGGTCTACTTGGTTTTGGCAATGCAAACAATCAGCGTCATCAATTGATGTTTGAAGGTTCGGCAGCTCTGCTGCTTACTCATCAGCTGGCCGTAGGGGTTGAATTTAAGCAAAAACCCAATCGGCTGGCCTTTGCCGATGAGCAGCACTGGCGCGATGTTTTTGTCGCCTGGTTTGTTAACCCTAATCTGTCAGTCACCGCGGCTTATGTCGATTTAGGCGACATTGCTGGCCTGCCCTCGCAACAAGGCTGGTATCTTGCTTTAGAAGGAAGCTGGTAATGAAGTTATTGCTTATTGTACTGAGCTCAACCCTGCTGCTGTTCGCGTGCAGTCAGACACCTAAGACCAGCTTATATCAACAACTGGGCGAAGAAGCCGGCATCACAGCCATTACTGATCAGTTGCTGCATCGCATTGAACACGATCCATTGATCGTGCAGCATTTTCGCGATACCGACATTCCACGCTTCCGGCGCTTATTGATTGAGCAACTGTGCGAGCTATCCGGCGGTCCCTGCATCTACAGCGGAGCCACCATGGAAGAAAGCCATACCGGCCTCCACCTGAATACCCGGGATTTTGATCGCTTGGTTAATCACCTGATCAGTGCCATGCAACAACAGGGCATTCCTTATGGTGCACAAAACCAGTTGCTGGCGCTCCTGGCACCCATGTACCCGGAAGTGGTAGGTCGCTAGCGGGTTGTTTTATGGCTGGCGAACCAGCATAGCGGCTAAACGACGGCTAATCGGAGCAAAAATCAGTACCAGTGGAAAAGCACAGGCATGGGCGACCAAATAGGCTTTCAGCCAGGTTTGTAGAAAACCGGTAAACCAGCCGAGATTCAGCCATGTTAAAATACCGGACATTAAAAAAGCCATAAAGCCAGACATAATAAAAGCAAAGATCAGTGGCTGAAGTTTCACCTGGAACATAAGAAGACCCTAATTAAAAAGGTGAATTATAACGCAGAAGTTTTGGCAACGATACAGCAGTTTCTGCCAGCAGCCTTCGCTTGATACAAGGCTTTATCAGCATGTTGTAACAACTCCGTCAGGCTTTGCTGAGGCTGAAGCTCCGCGATGCCAACGGATAATTCAATCGGTAGTGTCTTATTGCGATAACTCATAGGATGGGTTGCCAGCTGCTGCTGTATACGTTCAGCCACTTGTACAGCCTCAGCGGCTGCAATGTCAGCCAGCAAAATGACAAACTCCTCGCCACCGTAGCGAGCAAATAAATCGTAATTACGCAGTTGTGACTGGATATGCTCGCAAATAAACCGCAAGGCCTTATCGCCAGCCAAATGGCCATGAGCATCGTTTAATTGTTTGAAGTGATCAATATCCAGCATCAATAAACTGCAGGCGGCGCCGGTTCTTTGCTGATGCTTCAAGACTTTGCCAGCCTGCTGCATAAAATAGCGGCGATTGGCTATGCCGGTGAGTACATCGGTGTTGGCCTGGTTTCTGAGCAACTGCTCTGCTTGCTGCAGAGCAAACTGCAAACGCTTTTGCTCGGTAATGTCTTTTGCATGCAGTAAAATGGCACCTTGCGCATTGCATTGCTCCGACATCAAATACCAGTGACCACTGACGGTATCCGCCTCAAAAATCCGAAACGGCACGCTGCGCCTACGCTGGCCTGCATACAACAACCAATCATCCAGATCGGTGGTTTCTATCAGCAAGCCTGACTTTTGCTGATGGCAACGACGGATAATGTTCGCAAAGCTCATACCAGTGAGCTGCTCCAATTCAATGGCAAAAATCTCCGCAAGTGCGGGATTGGCAAATACCAGCTGGTCTTTTGCATCAAAAACACCGTAGCCATCGCCACTGTTGTACAAGAAATCAACCAGCATTTTATGCATCTGGGCCGCCGTTGTTGCATAAAAATCAAACACTGCATCAATACTAGCTTACGGCGGGCAAAGCAGTTAGGATCATGCCAAACAATCATTCCACGAGGCATCTGTGACCTACAGCGCCGCTTATCTTGATGCAGGATCCGTTGGCGATGCGGATCTAAGCCCATTGCAGCACTTACCGCTGCAGTTGACTTTATACCCCAGCACAGGCCCTGATCAAGTGTTGACCAGACTGCACGGTTGCCAAATCGCTATCGTCAATAAGGTGGTGCTGGACAGCGCACTGCTCAGGCAGCTACCCGAGTTACGCTATATCGCCGTGACTGCCACCGGCATCAACAATATTGATCTGGCCGCCGCAACCGCTGCAGGCATCACGGTTCAGAATGTCGATAACTATGCCAGCGCTTCGGTAGCGCAACATGTCTTTGCCCTGTTACTGCATTTCACCAACCAATGCGCGGCGTATCAGCAAAGTGTCCAGCAAGGGAGCTGGAGCAAAAGCGAACATTTTTGCCTGCTGGAGCAGCCGATGCAGGAATTGGCAGGACAAACCATGACCCTAGTCGGTTACGGAACCCTTGGTCAGGCTACCGCTCAGCTGGCTCGGGCTTTTGGTATGCAGCTCTGCATTGCTGAGCGGCCAGAGGCGGCCAGTTGCCGTCCGGGGCGGACACCCTTTCGGCAGGCACTGGAACAAGCTGATGTACTGTCGTTGCACTGCCCACTCACAGCAGATAATCACCACCTGATTGGCGCTGAACAGTTGGCCTGGTTAAAGCCAACAGCCATCCTGATTAATACCGCCCGTGGTGGCCTGGTAGAGCCCGCTGCTCTACTGAGCGCTTTGCAGCGGAATCAGCTGTATGCGGCAGCTCTCGACGTGCTGGAGCAAGAGCCACCGGACAGAATGCACCCGTTGTTGCAACAACCTCACCCCAGGTTACTCATCACCCCCCATGTGGCCTGGGCAACCCAGGCTGCACGCAATCGCCTGATCGCCAACACTGCCAGCCAACTTTCCCACTGGCTTAAGAAACAAGCCGGATAAAGCTGTACAGCACCCTGAATCTGACGCACAATGACCACAACAAATTTATGACACCTGCTTGATTCTTTATGCATGCTGCTTTCATTCTGCTGCTGTTACTTTTTCTGAGCTTTGGCCCTGCTGTCAGTGCCAGTCCCGAGTTCAGGCCTACTCTGATCCGTCAGTCGCCCGAGCAGTTCCTTGAGCAGGCCATGCAACAACCTGCCCCTGACTCCAGCAGTTACTGGCTGGAGCTTGCTTATGCTCAGCTGTTATTGAACCAAAGAGAAAGTGCCTTACTGAACATCGAGCAAGCCATAGCATTGGCGGTGCTGCTGGATGATCAGCCGCTGTTTCAAGCCCAGCTCTACCATACCAAAGCCGAAATTTATGGCCGCTTATATCGCAATACTGAACTGGGTATTGAAGCCTTGCAGCAAGCCTTGCAGTGGCTGGAGCCTTTGCAGGATGAGCGGGCCCGCAAAGAGAAAAACGAGCTGTATGAAAGCCTGGCTCAGGCTCATTTGCAAAACAGCGACTACGCGCAAGCAATCTTTTATGCCGAAAAGAGCCTGGCTGAAGCCATGTTGCCCCAACAGGAAATGAATGCACACTTCCTGCTTGGGCGGTTGCATCTGCAAATGAACCGGATCAATCAGGCTTTTTCTCACTTTCAATCCACCTTAACACTCGCGACCCAGTTGGAGGCTTATCATGCCTACCCACTGGTGCAGTTACGTTATGGTATTGGCTACCAGAAAATGGGGCTACCCGAGCAAGCTCTGCAAGCCTTCCTGCAAGCAAAGGAAGGCTTTAGCAACTATCAACCTGAACGTGCTTACATCAATAGTTTATTAAGGGTAGCTAGTGTTCAGCTGGACCAGAATTGGCAGGATGAACAAACCTATGCTTATCTGCAAGAAGCGCTGCAGCTCAGCCACCAACATGGTGATGCTTACAGCATCGCCGAGAGTAAGTTCTATCTTGGCCAGTGGTACCAGCTGCAGCAACAACAAGCACTGGCGTATGATTATTTTGAGCAAGCTGTCAGCATTGCCACTCAGATTAACAGCCATAGCCTGTTGAACCAGGTACAACTTATCCTGGCCGAAAGCCTGCTCCAGCAACAAGAGTTTGAACGAGCCAAATCGCTGTTCCAACAGCTGACCATTGAGCCAGAGGATCACAGTCAGGCTTTATTTCTACGCTACCGCTATGCAGAGCTGGCGGCAGAACTGGCGGCCTGGCAACACGACTGGCAGCAAGCTTTTCACTACAGCCAATTGGCCCGGGCGCTGCGCTTTGATGATTTGCGGGAACAGTATCAGTTGAAGCTAGACTACTTGCATCAAGGTACCCCAGCCGCGGCAATGGTAGACTCTCATCCAGCTTTTCTACCAACCTACTGGCTGATAACAGTGACTGCAACGTTGCTCTTGCTGGTCGTGGTACTTGGCCGGTTTGGATGGCAACACCGTCAGCGGCTTACTCCGAATCAATTGATTTTCTCCAGGCAATGGATTCAGTTCAGTGAAAAGCTGGTGGCGGAACAACGGCAAAAACTCCCCTTACAGTTGATGGCCGTTACTTTAAGGGGCTGTCAGCAATACAAGCAACGCCATGGTGAGGTTCAGCTGCGCCAGGCATTGATCAGTTTGCTACAAAGTTTGAATTTTCCTGAAATTATCCAGGTGACCATTCACAGCGACGTTCTTTGGCTTGGGCTGAACTGCCCAGATGACCAGCTACCAGCACTGGAACAAAAAGTATTGCTGCACTTAGGGCAGCAGCGCAAAGCTCTCAAACCCATCCCTCAGTTGCAAACCCTGGTATTGCCATTGCAGGCTATGTTGGGTGAGCCTTTTAAAGCCCAACACCTGCAAGCGCTGCGTGAAGCAGTCTGGTTAAGCTGGTATCTGGCTGAGCAGCTTAATCCAAGTGATGATAACCTCTATCTGCAACTAAAGGTACTGGAGCAACGCCCCTGCGAGTGGATGGCAGAAAATATCCGACAAGACTTACTCAATGCATTGCAACTTGGCAGCATCGAACTCTGGCAGCAGCAACGCTTGCTCAATGCCCATATCAAAGAATGGCTGGAATAACCCCTAGCCAGAAACCGTACATAAACGGCGTCTATTCGAGGTAACGCTCTTCCTTAAAACGCACCTGAAAACGCTCGTCACCTACATCGCCAATTGTGCAAGCTCACCCGGTTGGGAGCCCGTTTCCTGGGACAGATGAAACCAGACCCAAGGGCTTCAGGATTAAGGCTGCTCACCGGGTTGTAGATATTTCAACAATTGTTTTTCGTCTATAGGCCCAGTAATTTTTTCTTTCAACAGCTGGCCAGGATCCCAAAAATTACTAAAAGTCAAATAGATATTGGTCGCTTCATAACTTGTAATTTTCCATAGCTCGAAATAGCGCTGCTTTATGTCCGGCTCAATGTAATCCATAAAGGCTTCGCGAATACCATCCATATCCTTACTTAGAGATCTGAAATTACCAGCAGCAGAACGTATAACACGGAAATTTCCTTGATATGCGCAGGCAATAGCATCTTGCATATTTTGTCTCATCCGGAGAAAGTTAAGTTTCACTTTCACATGCCACAAATCAGCATCTTTCTTAATCTCATTGTAGTTTGTTGCTGTTGTTGGCTTGACAGGTAGAGCCTCGTACTGCTCCAACGCCAGCAAGCCGGTATCAATAAATTGAGTGAAATGCTCAGAAAACTGTTCAGCGAACTCAACTGATGCAAACATCCGTTGCAATAGCCTCTCTTTTAAATCAGGTAACATATTATGCATCCGCCCAGTTCGTTAATTTAGGTTTCAAGTTAGGCACTTCGTTGTAGCCTACATATAACTGTGTTTCACCACCTTCAAGATAAAACTCTCTTTCGTCATGTTTGCTATCAAGCCGACAATCCTCCTCCCTAAACCAGTGATCGTTCATGGCGATTAATGCAATCAGTATTGCTCGCAGGTTTCCCGTGACTTAATTAAAACGCGCAAACTCGTGCAGAACACTTTGTCTGAACTCTCTTATTCAAAGGATTTGTCACAGCTCACCCCGCTCATATTTTTCACCCAGCTTTTTACACAAGTCCAAAAAGCCAAGCTCATAGAGAAAATGGTAGCTGAGCGAAATTTTTGTAGGCATATAAGAGTTCCCCGCAGCCAACGGGCTTTGACGTGATCGATTCACCAGGTAATACCCCTGGGTTGCCGCCTGCACACAGAGCATTTCGCCATCCACGTCTTCATCGGCACTGGTCATAGCACCGGCATGTAAGCCACCGGCCGCCGGTGGTTTGCGAAATTCTTCCAGCGCTTGGGGAAACCAGCTAAGTACCCTGAGCGGAAAGTCAAACTGATCGCAGTAATACTGATGAGTTTTCAAATTCTTATACGCTGTCAGAATTGATAAATGCTGATTTCTCTTTGCGAGTACATACAGCTTTTCCCGCTCGGTGGTATCCAACAAGCGCCCTATCTCAATGGTCCCCGCTGGCAACTGATCATGCTGCGCAATCGTCGACAAGGCGGGTTGTAGCGGGTATTTTTGTATTGAGTAGCTCATAACGGTTGGAGATCCTTGACAATGTGAATGGCACCGGCATCGTGTAATTCTTGCAGGTTGATGATGTTGCGTTCAAAATTCAGTGTTTCCACCGCGCCAAAGGCATTCGGGCTATCGGGGTTAATATCTTTGGTTAGGCCGTTGCCTAGGTAATCCTGGTTATTGCCGATTTGGTCGTGCATTTCCATGCGGGTAAGGAATAATTCCCGCTCTTCCTGCTGCATACCGGTGCTTTGGAGGTATTTCCCAAATGCAGCCGTATCCCGCGACCATGGATCAGGCAAGTCGCCACTTTCCACCGCCGCCTGGTAATGCAGAGCATAGGCCGCCTGAAATTCAGGCGTCATCACCTTATCGGTGAACTCTTTCGGGAAGTCAGCAGGCAATTCCGTATTGGCGAACTCAGCAACCTTGCCGAAGGTGGCAGGCACGCTTTTTACCCCGGTAAGGGGCGTCGATTTTTTCGTATCGACCACAATCAGCACATACTTCTTGCCTGGATCGTATTCCAGCCCCAGCTTATTACAGATCAGTTTTGGCTCGGTATCGGTATCCTCCAGCTGATCAAAGCTGGTGGACCAGTATTTAGCTCCTTCGCCCGTTTCGGTTTTTATGACTGTGCCCATCTTTCCGCTTAAGGCCATGTCTGGGGTATTACGGTCATTCAGATAGCGCTCTTCCATAAAACGCACCTGAAATCGCTCGTTACCGATATCGCCATTTTGAGCCAGTTCGGCCAGCTCGGTATCGCTATATTTGGGCTGGTACCCCTGCTTTGCGATGTGCTGGCGGCGATTTTTCAGGATAGTTACCGCGTCTTCCAAGCTGTCAGGGCGAATTGCTTTGTCCGGAGACACTTTGCTAGCTGACGCTGTTTTAGCTGGTGCACTTTCATGCTGCGCTACCGTAGTGGTAGCTACTGTCACACCGCTACCTTGCTGACTAGGTTGGCGCGTTTTTCTGGCGGCTGGGAGTACCGTGTACTGATTACTGCTATCTTCGCTTTGCGCCGGGGCGGTTGCGCCTGACTGCCCTGTAGGTGGAACAGCCCAACCATCGGTCAGTTGCCAGATGTTGATGTCGCCAGAAAGAAAGATTTGTTGGACTTTTTCGCGCAGCTCCAATGGGCTGTAGCGGTTTAATTGAACATCCCAGGGCCTTGCGTGCTGATACAATGCGCACCAGATATCCCTTAAATTCCAACGCGGCACCAAATCATCCAGAAACCAGTGAAACAGCACCGCATGTTTGGCATCGATCCGGCAATCCTCCCCTAAATCGTACCCGGTAAGTGTGCAGGTACTACAGAGATAGGTTTTGCCCCAGGAATCTTCTACCAATACGCCGTTGTATTGCTTGCCGTTGAAGTGTACCAAGTCCATGGCCCAGCCTTATGTTGAAGTCAATTTATTAATGCGTTATTTTGGCGTGAATTATTCCCAAATGTTGCAGCCATGTCAAATGATTCCAAACAAATTGATGTTAAAATGGTAGCTATAGAACAGATGTTGGAACACACGGGGTTGGTACGGTTTAGTACATCGTTAAAGGGGTTATAACCAGTGTTTCCTGGCAACACTTTTGTTCACTGAAGTACCAAAACATACGGAAAACATGCTCACACAGGAAAATATCAGATCTTTATCGGAACCAATTTACCCGGTACTGGTGTACAGTAACCTTGCTTTCATGTTTTTAACCAAACTACGGAGTATTTATGGAAATCAGCAATAACCCGTCACTTCAGACGCAGCCAAATCCGACTAAAAGTTCCACAGTAGATAAACAACAGGACGCCTCCGTTGCACCGCAGCAGGCAACAACACAGAGTGACAGAGTGACCTTATCTGCAGAAGCGCTGCAAAAGCTGTCAGCAAACACAGAAGACAATACTTCTGGTAGCACCCCCTCACTACAAAAACCGCTAAATGGTTCTGGCAATGAGCCACCACAGGGATAAAAGGAGCTAACCGCATGGGCGAGATAGCAATTACCATCGATACTGTATTCTGGTTTTGCACAGTCGTATTGCTAATAACATCGTTGTTGTTACGTCTTGACAGCTCCTCATGGATTTCACTCGCGATCTGGGTCATTGCCAATTTGGTCATGCTATTGATGGAACCTGCGGTCATGTCGCTATCTGTCAGCATGGGAGTGCCTGGCCGCGGTGTCTGGTATCTGACCTGGGCATCAATAGATGCACTGGCTATCTGGTGTATTTACATCATGCATGCCAGAAATTATCTTCTCAGTTCAAAGCTAACCAACTTTATTGTCTTTGCCTTTTTCTCCCTGTGTCTGTTGCAGTGCATGCGATACATAGACCGCAGCTTGCTCGAAACAGACATGCTGGCTGCCGTTTATAAGTATGGCATACTTGCCATTAATATTTCGGTGGTACCGGCAACGACTATCTGGTTGATGAATGGTTTTAAAGCTTACAGAAAGGACGCCTTGCATGGTTGAGTTTATTTTTTCATGCGCATTGATTATGCTGACAGTACTGGCAGGGAGCCTACTGCTTAAGATCAAAAGAAATCATACATTAAATCATATAGAAATGGATGTCGCCCAGGCCATGCTGCCTAGGTCACATAAGCTCTGCGAGCGCGCCTGTGAAATAGATATCATGGCAGATTCTTCAGAGCGTTATCAGGCAGAAGAACAATTTCGGGATGATGTCCACCAGTACATGGCCGACTTTGAGGAAGAAGTGGCAACACGGTTAAAGCGGAACAACAAGGTCACGATTAAGTCGTATGGTGGCATTCGCATTAAACCATAGGCGCACAAAAACTAGTGCTTTAATTGAGTAGCTTAATCAGTTCCTTGCTAGCCATGAAACAACCGCAATGCCTTTGGCAAACTCAGTGCTTTCCTGGTGTTATCAAGTGGACAATGCCAACCCAGCTCAACCGCCTGAAGAGCTAAGGTATCAGCCGTCGAGTTCGCATTACCATAGCGCGGATCTCCCATCACAGGGTGGCCAGCAGCAGCAAAATGGCGACGAATTTGGTGCTTGCGCCCGGTCAGCAAGTCTACTTTTAGCCAGCTAACCCCACTTGCCAGCTGTTTGCATACAACAAACCGTGTCACACAGGCTTTGCCATCCAACATCAGGGTCAGTTCGCCCGCATTTTTAAGCGCATCGGATAACCGCCCTTGCACCGCCACATGATAGAGCTTCTTGATCTGACCGCGCTGAAACTGCTGGCTTAAACTGGCAGCAGCCGCGGCATTGTGAGCCAACAACAGCAAGCCACTGGCTTCCCGATCAAGCCGATGCACCAGATGCACTGGCCGCTTTGTTTGCAACTCAGCCTGTCGCAGCAAAGACAGATGATCACCAAAGAGGCTGCCTTGCGACAACACACCAGCCGGTTTCCACCAGACAGAATAGGCACGCTGATCCAGCAATAACTGGCTGTGCTCAGCCGAGCGTTGCAGGATTTCCGCATCATAATGCAGCGCCAGCGTCTGGCCAGGGAGTAATTCAGCTTGCGCCCGACGCAGTCGCTTTTGCTTTTTTCCCTGTTGCAACCAGACGGCGCCTTTTGCCATCGCATCTTTCAGCCGGCCTTTGGATAATACTGGCACTTGTTCGGCTAAGAACTGTATCGCAACAACTTTTTTCTCGATATGCCAGCTACGGCTTAGCTTGGTCACCTTGGTTCCTTCTAGTTCAGCAGGGATTCATGCCTTTCACTCTATACCTAGTATTGTACGCAAGAGTGAAAGGAAGGAATAGCCATGAAGTTGCTACTAAGTGTCTTGCTGTTAATCACTGCCTCCAGCCTCGGTGCTGAACAACCTGTCAGTACCACCCTGGAACAACGTGGTACTGCCGAATCCGAAGCCATGGATGAAGCAACCGGCTTGGTCAGTGCACAAAGTTACAGTACCGATGTCTGGTTTCATCGCCTAGAGTTGGAGCTCAGTGGTGATTTCAATAACAACGGTTTTTATCATCAGCTCTACCTGAAGTTCGATGCAGACACCAACAGGTCCAGCCTGCCTGTTTGGGCCGAGTTTAGCCTGCAACGGCCAGGCCGGGCGGAGCAACTGTTTCATATTAGCTCGATTTTCACCCTGTATCGCCAAAGCCGACATGACTGGTTTGCCATTGATACCACTCTGGAGGCACACTATCCGGCCGGCTATTACGATCTGATCATTCGGCTGTATGATGCCAGTACCGGCTGGTTAGTGGCTGAAATCTCTGGCTATGACGAGCTCATTCTGGCTGATTTGCCACTGGAAGATTATCAACGCGATCAACAGGTACTGACCGTGGTAGAAAGCTACGGCGGAAGCCTTGGTATTTTTGGCATGTTAGGGCTAAGCTTACTGCTTTGGCGGCAGCAATCAAAAAGGTGCAAGTGACCAAGATTACAACGTATTTTTTCTGGTTTTGGCTGTTAGCATGTGTTGCCGTCCCGGCATTTGCCAGCATGCAACTGCAACGAGGCAGCAGTCAGGATGGTGAGTTGCACTACCACTATTCCTGGCACCAGCAAGGGCAACCCGTTAATTTTTCATTTCAACTGCCTGAGCAGAGTGTGCACCAGCATATAAGCAGTTTTCGCCGCTACTCGCCTCAACTGGAACATACGCTGATGCGTCAGGCCCTGCAACAGGAGTTAGGCAGGCAAAACATAGCAGGCATTCAGGTGGAACTGCCACCAACTGGCTTCCCATTGCCACTGAAGGTAACAGCCAGGCACGCTGCAGATGCTCGTGTATTGCAACAACAGCTAACAGCGCATCTGCAGCAAGCCAGACAAGATTACTTGCAGCGTATTTATCATACCGAGCTGACACTAAAGCCCAATCGTCGGGTGATTATGATCGACCATCCGCGCATTGTCGCCGATGCTCTGCATGATTTACTGCCGGTTGCAGCTGCCCTGCAGCAAAAATTCCCCTACACCACCACCCGGGAAATTAGCCAGTTCTTACTGGACTGGTTGCAGCGGATCCCTTATCAGGATCTGTACGATCGAAATATGAGCTCCGCCGCTGGCTTCTTGCCCCCACTGCAGCTCATTCAGCAGCACCGGGGCGACTGTGATAGTAAAGTGGTGCTGATGGCAGCTCTACTGCGCTTGCTGTTACCCGATGTACCCCTGGTTATCGTGTATTTACCTGAGCACGCGATCATTGGCATAGGGATGCAGAGTCAAAGCAGTGACCAACAGCTAAGATTGGACGGGCAAAACTTTGTACTGGCCGACCCAACCGGGCCGGCCTTACAACAGGTAGGTGAGATTGCTAAGCATTATCAGCTGTATCTGCAACCTGGTATCGTCAATTACCGTAAACTATAAATTTTCTTCTGCAAAAGACGCCAGCCGACTGCGGACCACGCCATTTAAATTAATGGTGGCACTGCCCGGGAAATTTTTGAAACGTTCAACAATATAGGTTAAACCCGAAGTCACAGCAGTCAGGTAGTTGCTGTCTATCTGGCTGAGGTTGCCGGAGCAAATCAACTTGGTCCCCTCACCACAGCGGGTGATAATGGTCTTGAGCTGAGCTGCACTTAAGTTCTGACACTCATCCAGAATCACTATGGCGTTCTGAATGCTTCGGCCACGCATAAAATTAACCGATTTGAACTGAATATTGGCTTTATCCATGATGTAACCCACACTGGCATGGGGATGCTCATCAGTTTTGTGTAATACCTCCAGCGAGTCGGTAATGGCCGCCAACCAGGGCGCCATTTTCTCTTCTTCTGTACCGGGCAAAAAACCTATCGACTCGGCAATTTCCGGGGTATTGCGCGTCACAATTACTTTGTCGTATAGCCCCTTTTCAATCACCAACTCCAGGGCAGCCGCCAGTGCAATCAGGGTTTTCCCACAACCCGCCGGGCCTGTCAGGATCACCAGGTCCATGTTGGGATCCAACAAAGCCTCCAGCGCCATGGCCTGATAAATATTTTTGGGAGTAATCCCCCAGGCATGTCGGTGCATCATGCGCTCATAGCCTAAATCCCGAACCCGAATTTTCTGCTCATTGATAGCAACCACCTGGCCGGCGAAAGACTCCGCTTCATCGATTAGAAATTCGTTGATATAGGCATCCGGCAGCAATTGCCGCTCCAGCAAGTGCAAGATATCACGATCTTTTTGTTCGGTCTGACACTCTTTTACCTGCCCCCAGAACTCACCCGGAAACCGGTAATAACCTTTGTACAAAAAGCGAACATCGTCTATCAACTGGTCGGTACGGTAATCCTCCACCAGCTTTAAACCAGCTCCTTTGGCTTTAAGCCGCATATTAATGTCTTTGGTCACCAGAATGACTTTTTGCGGACTACGCTCACGCTGCAAATACAAAGCCGTATTGATGATCAAATGATCATTTTCGCCACCGGGCAGGCCGGGTAACTCATCTTTTAAGTGGTGATCATTGATGATGGTAAGATGACCCGATATTTTCTGCTCACCATGCAATGGCAAAGCCACCCCATGCAGCATTTGCTCCGGGCTGGCATCCCGCAGTACATCCTCCAATGCCCGAATGGCCACCCTTGCATCCCGGCTGACATCTTTATTGCGGTCTTTGATATGATCCAGCTCTTCGAGCACGGTCATTGGAATAACGACATCGTGTTCCTGAAAATTTAAAAACGCAAACGGCTCATGAAGAAGTATATTGGTATCAAGCACATAAATTTTCTTACTTCGTTTTCTCACCATGAAAATCTCCTTGAGGGCACACAGGCTGCAAGTAAGCTTCTGATTAAGGATAGTGCAAGCTGCTAAGAGCGCTGGCAATTCTCAGTTCAACCGCACAAAAAAACAGCAAACAGTCGATGACAAGTCTAAGACAACCGCATGACCACTGCATGACAACGTGCAGTATGCCAGCTGAAGATGCGAGTTTCCGGGTGCAGAACAGCCCATTTCCCTGTACCATAGCGCCCCCTGTTCGTTACTGGATACATCATGTCGTTTGCTTTAGGTCAGCGCTGGATCAGCGAGAGTGAGTCCGATTTAGGTTTAGGGACGGTAGTGGCATTGGATGATCGCACCGTCAGCATTTTATTTCCTGCCAGCGGCGAGCAACGTTGCTACGCCAGACAACAGGCTCCTCTGTCGCGTATTCGCTTTTTAGCCGGCGACAGGGTACGCAGCGCTGAAGGCTTCGAGCTGACCATCAGCCAGGTTGAAGAAGTGGCTGATACTCTGGTGTATCACGGTATTCGTAACGACAATCAGCAGCACACGCAACTACGCGAAATCCTCCTCGACCACTTTTTGAGCTTTAGCCAACCACAAGACCGTATGTATGCTGGTCAGATAGACCGGCTGGAAGCCTTTAGTCTGCGCTATCAAAGCCAGCAACAGTTGCATCGGTTACAACAGGATCCGGTGCGGGGGCTAGCGGGAGCTCGCATTAGCCTTATTCCGCATCAGCTTTTCATCGCTGAAGAAGTCGCCAAACGTCATGCTCCGCGTGTCATGTTGGCCGATGAAGTCGGTCTGGGTAAAACCATAGAGGCAGGACTGATCCTGCACCAGCAACTGATCAGCGGCCTGGCTCAACGCGTCCTGATTCTGGTACCTGAGTCACTGCAGCACCAGTGGTTGGTAGAAATGCTGCGCCGTTTTAATCTGACAGTCGCCATCTTTGATCAAGAGCGTTGTGAACAAAGCGCTCTCGATCAACAAAATCCTTTTGAAACAGCCCAGATCGTGTTATGCAGCACGGAGTTTCTGAGCAACTCGCCCGGATGGCTGGCGCAAGCGGAGGCTGCTCCCTGGGATTTGTTGGTGGTCGATGAGGCCCATCACCTGAGCTGGGATGACGTAGCACCAAGCCTGGCTTACCAATGCGTTGCCAGGCTTGCAGCGCAGATCCCTGGCGTCATCTTGCTGACAGCCACCCCGGATCAATTAGGCCACCGCAGTCACTTTGCCCGTTTGCAGTTGCTTGATGCCGATCGTTTTTATGATTATCAGGCCTTTTTGGAACAAGAAACACATTTCCAGCAGATAGCGACATTGGCCGAGCAGCTGTTACAACAGAACCCATTGTCAGCTGCCACGGCAGCAGGCCTGCAGCAACTGCTGCAGGATCCCGGCTTAACCTTGCCACTGCAACAACTGCAACATACCGGGCTTGAGCCATCTACACGGTCACAACTGCAACAGCAAATTCTGCAACCACTGCTGGATCGTCACGGCACAGGGCGTATCCTGTTTCGCAACAGTCGCCGCACCATCACCGGCTTTCCAAAACGCACCCCCTGTTTTATCGGGCTTGATATGCCAGCTGCCTATCAAGACAGTGCAGAGCAACTTCGGCAAACTACCGTTGCATCCAAAGAACTTGAAGCCCTGCTCACGCCTGAGCGTTTGTACAGTCGACAGCATCCAGGCAGTACCTGGTCCGAGCTTGACCCACGGATAGATGCCTTAATCCAGCTGCTGAAACAGCATAAAAAAGACAAGTTCCTGCTTATCTGCGCCCATGCAGAAACCGCCATGGAGCTGGATAAAGCCTTGATGCAACGCGAAGGCATTCGCGCTGCAGTTTTTCATGAGCGCATGAGTATACTGGAGCGGGATAAAGCAGCAGCTTATTTTGCGCAGCAGGATTACAGCGCACAAATATTGCTGTGTTCAGAAATTGGCAGTGAAGGCCGAAACTTTCAGTTTGCGCACCATTTGGTGTTGTTTGATTTACCGCTGAACCCGGATTTGCTGGAACAACGCATTGGCCGGCTGGATCGGATTGGCCAACAGCAAGACATTCTGCTGCATATTCTGTACTTCAAACAATCAGCTCAGGATTATCAACAGCAATGGTATCATCAGGTACTCAATGCGTTTGCTCATACTTGCCAGACTGGTGCAGCCGTGTTTCAGCAAACCGCGGACTTATTCTGGTCCTTACTACAAACACCAGGCTGGCAACCTGAGCAATTGGCTGACTGGTTACGCCAAAGCACAGCGCTGCAACAGCAGCTGCAACAGCAGTTAGAACAAGGTCGCGATCAACTGCTGGAACTAAACTCATCGGGAGGGGCCCGTGCCGGTTTGCTCAGTCAGCAGCTGGCCAAACAGGATAACCAGCCTGATCTTGCTCTTTTCATGTGTCAAAGCTGGGATCAATTGGGTGTTCAACAGGAAGAGCGCTCCGATACTTGTCTGATCCTGAAACCATCCGAACAGCTGGAAGACAGTTACTGTCCTGGCTTGCACGAAGATGGCATCAGTATTACCTTCGACCGTGCTACAGCACTGGCTCAGGAAGATATTCAATTCTTAAGTTGGGATCACCCAATGGTGCTAAGCACCTTAGATTATTTGACAGAACAACAGCGCGGTAATAACAGCGTCGCTTTGCTGCACAATCCGGCCTTGCCAGCTGGCAGTTGGTTTTTGGAGTTAATCTATCTGGTTGAAGCGACTGCACCCGCTAAGCTGCAACTGGGACGCTACTTGCCCGTAACTCCTATGCGTTTGCTACTGGATCCTCAGGGACGCGATCTAGCCAAAGCCGTGTCTTTTTCCCAACTGGAGAAGCAACTGGCACCCCTCGCCAGACAGGGGGCGGCAAAAGTTGTCAAAGCACTGCGTAAACAGCTCGATAATAGCCTGTCTCAAGCTGAACAAATAGCACTACAACAACTTCCTGCTATTCAGCAGCAAGCTCAGCACTGCATGCAACAGGCCTTAGGCGCCGAAGTTGAGCGCTTACAACAGCTACGGCAGGTGAACCCAGCCGTGCGGCTGGAGGAAATTGCTTTTTTGCAACAACAACAGACGGACCTTTGCCACTACATTGCTAAAGCACGCTTAAAGCTCGATGCCATCCGTTTGGTGATCGTCAGTCATGATAAACCCTAGACCAGCATGCTGATTGACTACCAACCACCACTACACCCTTATTTGGAGATTCTCTACCAGGATGATGACATTCTGGTACTGAATAAGCCGAGTGGCCTGTTATCGGTACCGGGCAAGGCTCCTGAGCACCAGGATAGTTTAAGCTGGCGGGTACAACGGGTGTTCCCGACCGCCCGGGTTGTGCACCGGCTTGATATGGCGACCTCTGGGCTGGTTGTCATGGCCATGCACTTGCAAAGTCAACGCCATTTAAATCGCCAGTTTGCTGAGCGGCAGGTGCAAAAACGCTATATTGCCTGGTTAGAAGGCTTGTTAGCGGTGCAAACAGGAACCATTGAAGTGCCCCTTATTTGTGACTGGCCAAAACGGCCACAACAAAAAGTGTGCTTTGTGCAGGGGAAAAAAGCCTGTACCCACTTTCAGCTGCTGACACAGACCGATACAGCTAGCAAAGTTGCACTGATCCCTGTAACGGGCCGCTCCCACCAGCTACGGGTACATATGCAATGGCTTGGCCATCCGATCGTGGGTGACAAATTTTACAATGACCATGCGCTTCCTGCCAAGGAGCGGTTGTTGCTTCACGCAGAGTCACTGCAGTTTTATCACCCAAATCACGGCAACTGGCTTCGGTTTCATAGCGACTGTCAATTTTAGCGGTATCCAAATACAAACCCCACTGCCAACAAGGTGAAAAGATGCTACACTTAGCGCATTTTGTTAACCTGGGGTTCAGCTTGCTTGCTTAAGATAGCTATGACCATCAGAAACTGTCGTTTTTAAGGATTTGTCTGCATTATTTACGGGATTGGTTTGTTAAATAAGCATTTTCCCTATAAAATTGGCAAGTAAGACTTCACCTAAAGGAGAATTGGATGAAACGTAAAATTTGTTCAGTAGCTGTTGCTGTTGCTTTGCCAATGATGGCTGGTACAGCTTACGCTAATACCCCATCAGCCGCAGAGCTACAAGAGCGTATGTTTGGCTCAGTATTCGCTGAATACTACATGCCGGATCGTAAGAAAACCCGTGATGTGGAATGGGATTATCTGACCCGTGGACCAGGCGTTGGTCTTGAGCTTGGTTACCGTTTTGATGAGAACTGGGCTGTTCGTGTTGAGTATGCTCGTCAGCGTCTGAAAAACAAATTAACCAGTGATCGTGTAACTGGCAATCGTGTTGGTATTGATGCCATGTACCATCTGAACAACTCTAATCTGTATCTGGTTGGTGGTTACAAACATTTTGATATGCATCATTCTGATGCACTAAATGTTGGTATTGGTTACCGTGCCTTTTTAAATGAAAACTTAGCCTTTTATGCTGAAGCAAATCGGTACCAAGAGCTGAGAAAGAGTGGCTTTGCAGATGCAGGTCTTAAAGCAGGCCTGACTTATGTGTTTGGTAGCTCATCTGCTCCAGCTCCAACGCCAGCCCCAGCTCCAGCTCCAACTCAGCCAGCAGTGGTTGACTCAGATGGTGATGGCGTACCAGATCATCTGGATCAGTGCCCGAACACCCCTCGTGGCCACAAAGTTGATGAGCGTGGTTGCACTGTGTATCAGGAAGTTGAACAACGTGTCGGCAGTGCAGAAATCCGCGTTCTGTTTGCATTCGACTCAGCTGAAGTATCACGCGAACAACGTGCTGATGTTGCCCGTCTGGCTGACTACCTGAAACGCTACCCAACAGCGACTGTTGAAATTGAAGGTCACGCCTCGCGCATTGGTGCTGCTGATTACAACCAGCGTTTGTCAGAGCGTCGTGCTCGTGCCGTTGCAGATTTGCTGGTGAACACCCATGGTATTGAGCGTTCACGTATCAGCACAGTAGGTTACGGCTTCAGTCGTCCTCGTATGGAAGGTGCTACTCGTGAAGCGCATCGTGCCAACCAGCGCATTGAAGCTCTGGTAACAGCACGCATCAAAGAGCCTGTAATGCGTTAATCGCTGGTCTCGTGCATAAAAAAACCGCTGCCAGTCAGCGGTTTTTTTTAACTTTTTTTCCTGCTGGCCGATACAAGGAACTCTGACCCATCACCCAGCTGGACCTACAGATGCAATTCTTTGGTTTCGTAGCACTGCTGTTGTTGTTATTACCCGGCCTGACGGCTGCAGCAGTAACCCAATCAAATTGGCTGCAGGCTGATCTGCAGCATTACCTGCCCGACTGGGAGCTGCGCCTCATTGGCGAAGCCTCAGACAGATTACTGGTAATACATCGAGAAGCCATGACACCTTACCAGCACGGCACGCTGGTGTTATTACCGGATCCAAGCCAGCACCCGGCTTCCCCACGCCAGATCAACTTTCTGCGGCATGCAATGAATCAGCATGGCTGGTCAACCGTTGCTGTCCTGCCCAACTATCCGGCCCTTGCAAACGCAGCAGCAGATAGTGACGATGACGAAACACTCTCTCTGTTCCAACAACAGTTGCAGTTGGTGTTAAGCCAGCAAGCCTGGCAAGCTGGCCATCTGGTGATCCTGGCACAAGGGCAAAGCGGGTATCTGCTGAGCCAACTGGATTGGGGCCAGCAACCCAGGCAACCAGAAGCGCTGGTCTTCCTTAGCAGTTACCATATGGATCCAGCCAGTAACCGCGAGCTGGCACAGCGCATCTCACGCCAGACGATACCAGTGCTTGACTTAGCACATCACCGTGATTACCTGCATATCACCAGCACTTTCGAACTTCGCCGCCAGTGGAGTCATCGGCATGCAAATTTATTGTACCGTCAGCGCCTGATAACAGGGCATGCCGAGCTGGAAACCACACAACAAGTCATGTATAAAGAGGTGTATGGCTGGCTCAGCTATCTCGGTCTATAATCTGTAGCGAGCTCCCCTCAATGCATTCTTTTGGTATCTACAATGAAAAATACAACCCGAACTCTATTAACTTTGGCAGGACTTGGTCTGCTGCAGGCCTGTTCTGCCCCTACGCCTGTCGTACTGGCGCCAGTTGAAGTCATTCCTGAACCTGTTAGCAGTGTTGGCAGCACAATGACACTGATGGAACAGGCTCATGTCTGCCATGATGAAGCAGAAACCCGTCGCCTGGCTGCCAGCTCGCAGTTACGGGCTATGGCTCGTTATCTGGCGGAGCTCCTCCCCACCGATCAATGCACTATTCATGCAGTGACCAGTGAGGTTGTGGTGCTGGAGGAGGGCGAAGGCTATCGCAAAGTTGCTTTGGAAAGTTCGGAGGTATTCACTTTCGACAATTATCTGCTGCCCGCAGCAGCTACCGCTGCTCAACCTTCCCCTGCTCTACCTGCAGTATCCTGCTGCTGATCCAGCCGGCTGTTTAACCGGGCTACCTGTTGCTGCAGTGCTGTCAGCTGCTGCAGCAACTCAGTGTGATGGTCTTCTTGTTGCTGATGATCTTCTTTTCTGGTTTCATTGGTCATAATCTCCAGGATCACCCCCACCATCATATTGAGGAAAATAAAGGTCGTCAGAAAAATAAACACGATGTAGTAAATCCAACTCAGCGGATACACCTCCATGGTGTCGTACATCACATCGGTCCAATCTTCAAACGTTGCTACCCGAAACAGGGTTAGCATCGAAATCGCAATGTCCCCCCAAAGAAACTCATCAATATGAGCAAAAAAGATGGAACCAACCGCGGCAAAAATATAGAAAATGATAAACATTAACAAGGCGATATAGCCCATCTTCGGAATGGCTTTTAGCAGAGCATTGATTAAAAAGCGCAGCTCCGGCACGATCGACACCAGGCGTAGAACCCGTAATACCCGTAGCAACCGGCCAATGACCACCATCTCACTGTCCGGTAGCGGAATTAAACTGGCCACCACGATCAAGGTATCAAACAGGTTCCAGCCATCATGGAAAAAACGCTTTTTCTGCTCAGCCGATAAAAAACGGATGCTGATTTCAACCAGAAAGAATAGGGTAATCGCTACGTCAAGCACACTTATTCCCTGTTCCAACCAGACGGGTAAGCGATAGGTTTTTGCGCCTACAGCCAGCGCAGCAATCACAATAACCGCAATCACAAAGCCCTGAAAGTAAAGACTTTGCTCAATAATTTTCAAACGTTGCAACCAACTGGCATCCATCTGCATGCACGCTACCTCTGAAAAATAAATGATGAAAGAGAGATCAACGCGAACGGCGTTGCTTGATCAACGCATAAGCTGCTTGTATCTCCTGAGCTTTTTGTTTGGTCAACTCAAGCATTTCTTTTGGCATCCCCTGGGCGATCAATTTATCCGGATGATGCTGCGCCATTAATCGTTTGTAAGCTTTCTTCAACTCAGCTTCACTGCAGCTGTCAGACACCCCCAGTAAGGCGTAAGCATCTGCCAGGCTTGAGCCTGATTGCTGTGAACTGCGCCCCTGGTGACGCCGGTGAGTAAAACGGGCCTCGGCTTCATAACGACCAAGGATCTGCTCAAACTGCAATGCTGAAAAATCCAGTTGCTCTGCCATTTGACGCAAAATCGTACGCTGCACAGGGCTTACTTTGCCATCGGCCAGTGCTATCCCCAGCTGTATCTCTAAGAACAGCATCAATACATCGGGCCGGTTGCGGTAGGCTTCTTTTAGTTCCTGCAGTTGCTGTTGCCAGGGGAAATGACTGGCTTTGCCGTCCCGAAATGCTGCCTGAGCCTCTTTTTGCTGAACCGCGTTTAGGCCAAGCTGCTCCATAAAATGCTGGGCCTGACGAATATGCGCCGGCGTAACTACACCAGATGACTTGGCAAGGTGTCCCATGACAGCAAAAGTACTGAACATGAAAATACCCTGCGCCTCTGGTTGGTTACGAAACAAGCGCTGGAAACCACCTTGACGTTCAAATTGCCGGCTCAGCGCCCGATCAAACCAGTGGCCGACCAGCAAACCAATAAAAAGTCCGGGTAAGCGCAAAATAGCCATACCAAATAAGGCCCCAAGAATTTTACCCCACATCAAAAAACTCCTTCAAAGCCTTGGGAAGCACTCTACCTGCACAAATAGCCAGACAACCTCCATTCAGTAGCCACGGTTCAACTGGATAGGTTGCCCATTATACCAGTACCAAGATACTGTACCAGCCCAGAACGTAGTGTTTCTGCGCCCTGGCAACAGAACAGCATAGCGGGGTAAAGCAATTTGCTTTATCATAAGCACTTGCCCGTGCTCCGAAATACAAATCAAGGTTTAACTAACAAATGACGTTTCGCTTGACCAGCCCTGCAATAGGCTGCCTGATGGCCCTAATCAGTCTCCAGCACACGGGGATTGCTGCACAAGCGCCGGAAACGCAGTCGGAACTGGCCCTGCTACGTTGTTACACGCCACTGGTTCAGCCTGCAGCATTTACCGAGTTGGATCGCAACAACAACCAGGTACGCATCGAATCTGAAGGATTACGGTTACGCAACAACCAATTTGCCAGCTTTGATGGTGCCGTGCAGGTCAGTTATCGCGACACCCTGTTGCAAGCACCAGAGGCCAGTTTCGACCAAGGTAGACAACAAATTCTGGCACAAGGAGGCATTGATTATTTCAGCTCCGTCATCGCCGTTCGCAGCGAGCAATTTCTTGCCGATCTGGCCAGTAACCGCGTCGAGCTATCCGAGGCGCACTATCGGTTGGTTGAGCAGGCAGGTCGTGGTTCAGCCGATGTATTGGCTGCCACTGAACAGCACCTGCAATTGGAGCACGCCAGCTTTACGGCCTGTCCGGATGGAGATAACAGTTGGGCTTTACACGCAAACCGCATTCAACTGAATGCGGATGAAGGTTGGGGTGAAGCCTGGCATACGGTCTTTCGGGTCAAAGATGTGCCTGTCCTTTACTTACCTTACTTGTCATTTCCTATCTCCGATGAGCGCCGCACAGGTTTGTTATTGCCAAAGTTAAGTAATTCACAGCGGTTGGGCGTGGATGTGGAGCTACCTTATTACCTGAACCTGGCACCCAATTACGATATGACTTTAACGCCCCGCGTTATGACTAGCCGGGGCTTCCAGCTAAAATCCGAGTTCCGCTATCTGACAGAAGACCATCAGGGTCTGATGCACCTCGAGTACATGCATAAAGATCAAGACAGGTCAGCGCTTGGCAAGCGCTATTTGGGACACTATCAACAGCTGAGCGACTTTAACCCGCGCTGGCGTGCAACGGTTGATGTCACTGAAATCAGTGATGATGCCTACCTTACTGACCTTGGCTCTGATCATGTCAATCCCACTGATACACAGCTTCTCAAACAGGCGAACCTGTCCTATTTCGGGGAGCAGATGTTGGCACGCTTGCAGCTACAAGGGTTCTCGGTGCTGGGTGATTATGACAAAGCCTATATGGCCGTACCGCAGTTAGAACTGCGAGCGGCGGAGGCCCTTCAACTTGCCTGGTTTGAACTGGACTGGCAGGCTAACTATGCCCACTTTCGCAATGATGCTGCTCTGATCCATTCAGCACACCGAACCCATCTTGAGCCAGAGCTCAGATTACCCTGGATCACACCAGGCGCAGAGATGGTGGCAGAAGTCAGCCTGATGCACACCCGTTACCAGCAAAATAGCCATCAGTTTTTATTGCCTGAAGATAGCCGGGTACAACGTACCTTGCCTAAGTTCCGTTTACGTGCTCAGCTGAACTTTGAACGTGCACTGCAAGGCAACTCAGGTGGCGGTATCCAGACGCTGGAACCTCAGCTGCAATATCTCTATGTGCCCTACCGTGATCAGAGTAATATTGGCCTGTACGATACCACCCGGCTACAAGATGATTATTATGGTCTTTTCCGGCAGAATCGTTTTTCTGGTCTGGATCGGATCAATGAAGCCAATCAACTGACTCTGGGCGCTACCAGCCGGATATATGATGGCTCTGATCGTGAGCAATTTCGTTTTAGCCTGGGACAGATTATTTTTCTACAGCAACCAACGGAACAGGACGACCCCCACCAACAGAACCTGACCAATATTGAGTCGATGCTGGCAGCAGAAGCCATGTGGCAATGGCATCATCGCTGGTTCGTCAGTGCCGGTGTCCAGTACGATAGTGACAGTCGCACACTGGTGAAGAGCAATGCCACCCTGGATTACCGTGGCAGTGACAAAAAACTGTTTCAGTTGAACCATCGTTACAGTCAGGCTGTCTCAGACTACGAAATCAGTCAGCTTGGCTTACTGGGCACTATGCCAGTGTCCGATGAGTGGCAACTGGTTGCCAGTTATTATTACGACTTAAAGCGCAGTCAATTACTGGATGCGCATATCGGGTTACAATTCGAGTCTTGTTGCTGGGCCGTGCGCGTGGTTGCCCGGCGCCAAATTATGGCAGAGCTCGGCAGAGAGGCTTTAGACTTCGCCGCTCCAAGCCGGTTTGATCACGGTATTTCGCTGCAATTTGTGTTAAAAGGCTTTGGTGATAATGCTGGTTTTGCCGTCACAGACATGTTATCTAATGGCATCTTCAGCTATCGCCGTCCATATTTATTGAATAATTAGTGTAGGGGTTTATGAGATTATTGTCCTGTATTGTACTTGTCGGTTGCTTGCTGTCCTGGCCTCAAAGCCATGCAGCTGAACGGGAAATCGATCGGATCGCTGCCATTGTAGACAGTGGTGTTGTACTTGAGTCTGAAGTCCGGGAAGTGGTCGAACGCGTAAAGCGGAATGCAGCCACCCAGGGTCAGGGGTTACCCTCTGATCAAGTGTTACGGGTACAGGCTTTGGAGCGCTTAATTCAAACCAACTTACAAATGCAAATGGCCAATCGCATGGGCCTGCAGATCAGCGATGCTCAGTTGGATCAGACCATTCAACGTATCGCCGCGGGTGAAGGCATGAGCCTGGATCAGTTCCGCCTGCAAGTGGAGCAAGAGGAAGGCAGTTATCAGCAGTTTCGCGAGCGCCTGCGGGAAGAAATCACCACCAACGAAGTAATGCGTAATGCCGTACAGCGTCGTATTTATATCAGTCCCCAGGAGGTTGAAAGTTTACTGCGGGTGATGCAAGAGCAAGGTGCCAGCTCCGAGCAATACAACATCGGCCACATTCTAATCGGTTTACCCAGCCAGGCCAGTACCGAAGATATTGAAGTAGCTCGTAGCCAGGCCGAGCGTGTGCTCGAGTTACTTCGGGAAGGTGTCGACTTTCGTCAACAAGCCATTACCTCATCGTCCGGCAGCCGTGCTCTGGAAGGTGGTGATATGGGGTGGATGAACATCAATGAAATGCCAACCTTATTCGCTGAAGCTATCCGCGGAAAACGTCGGGGCGAAATGATAGGTCCATTACGCTCCGGCGCAGGCTTTCATATCCTGACCATTTTTGATATCCGTGGTGAAAACGTTGCTGAAATCGAAGAGATCAAATCACGCCATGTGCTTATTCGCCCTTCCATTATTTTGAGTGAAGAGCGCGCGCGCGACCGGCTGGCCCGTTTTGTCGAAGATTTCCGCAATGGCACTGTCAGCTTTGCCGACTTTGCCCGTGAACATTCAGAAGACCCGGGTTCACGCAACAATGGTGGTGACCTCGGCTGGGCAGAGCCGGACATTTTTGTACCTGAGTTTCGCGACACCTTGCGTAGCCTGGAGCTCAATGAAATCAGCGAGCCATTCAGAACCGAGCATGGTTGGCATGTAGTGCAAGTGCTGGAACGCCGCTCTGTTGATGCGACGGCTGATCGGCAGCGCGAGCAAATTTACCGGATGATTTTCAATCGCCGCTTCAGTGAAGAGTCGACCACTTTCCTGCGAGAGCTTCGTGATGAAGCCTACATTGAAGTGCTGGATTAAACCATGACGCAGCGTCTTGGTATCACTCCCGGTGAGCCGGCGGGTATAGGCCCTGATTTGGTGCTGCAACTGGCCAGTCGTGACTGGCCGGTTGAACTGGTGGTCTGTGCAGATGCCGAGCTGTTGCAGCAAAGAGCCCGGTTATTGGGAGTAAAGGTTAAGCTTTTACCTTATGATCCAGATAAGCCTGCTCAGCCCCAACGCGCCGGCAGCCTGACGCTGGCATCGTTCCCAACCGCTGAAGCAGTGCAGCCTGGCGTACTGAATGAAGCCAATGGCCCCTACGTGGTTGACACACTTCGCTTTGCTGGCGAGCAAACCATCGCCGGAGCTTTTGCCGCTATCGTCACTGGCCCGGTTCATAAAGGTATTATCAATCAGGCAGGTATCCCCTTTAGTGGCCATACCGAGTTCTTTGCTCACCAGTGCAACAGTAGCCATGTCGTTATGATGCTGGCCACAAAAGGACTAAGAGTCGCGCTGGCTACTACCCATATCCCATTGGCTTACGTTGCCAAAGCCATTACCACAGAGCGGTTGCAAGTGGTCCTGCAGGTATTGCATCAGGATTTACAAAGCAAGTTTGGTATTGCTCAGCCGCGCATTTATGTGTGTGGTCTGAACCCGCATGCCGGAGAAAATGGGCATCTGGGACGCGAAGAGCTCGATATCATTATTCCTACGCTGGAGCAGTTGCGACAGCAAGGCATGGATCTGGTCGGCCCTTTACCCGCGGATACCTTGTTTCAACCCAAGTACCTGAACGATGCCGATGCCGTACTGGCGATGTATCACGATCAGGGATTGCCAGTACTTAAGCATATGGGGTTTGGCAAATCGGTCAATATCAGCCTGGGCTTACCTTTAATCCGTACCTCGGTTGATCACGGTACAGCACTGGACTTGGCCGGAACAGGTCAGGCCGATCCAGGCAGCTTATTGCATGCTGTCGAGCAAGCGATTCAACTAATTCAGCGTGCAGCCACCAGCACCGCCGGAGCAACATTAAACTAATGAACCAACCAGAACACAAAGCCAGAAAACGTTTTGGGCAGAACTTTTTGCACGATCCTGTCGTGATTGAACGCATTGTCAAAGCCATTCGCCCTCAAGCCGGTGAAATACTAATTGAAATTGGTCCGGGTCTTGGCGCCATTACCGAACCTGTGGCCGAACGTACCGATCGATTGACGGTGATTGAGCTGGATAGGGATTTGGCCGCTCGTCTTGAGCAGCATCCAACCTTGTCGGATAAACTTACAATTATTCAGACTGATGCGATGAAGTTTGATTTTGCCAGCCTGGCTCAGCCTGGTAGAAAAATGAAAATATTCGGCAATCTTCCGTACAATATTTCAACGCCGCTACTGTTTCATCTGTTCAACTTTTGCCCGTTGATTGAAAACATGCACTTCATGTTGCAAAAGGAAGTCGTGCAACGCATGACAGCTGCACCTGGCAGTAAAGCCTTTGGCCGCTTAACTGTGATGACGCAATATTATTGTGAAGCTTTACCGGTGGTAGAAGTTGGCCCAGGCGCTTTTAAACCAGCCCCCAAAGTAGACTCTGCCGTAGTACGACTGCTCCCCCGCAACCGGCCAGAAGCGGAGCAGGTACCGGTTCATTTATTGAATCAGGTCTGCCTGGAAGCGTTTAATCAGCGCCGTAAAACACTGCGCAACTGCCTTGGCAATCTGGCTACGGCTGAGCAGCTGGAAGCGCTTGGTCTTGATCCGGGCCAGCGCCCGGAACAGTTGTCGGTCGATGATTTTATCCGCATTGGCCGCTGGCTAGCCACTCAGCAACAGGAAAGTAAGCCCTTATGAATCCAGCAGATATCCTGGTGACAGCCGAGACCTTTTACATCGCGGCCCAGTCAGTGCCTGATGAGCATAAATATGTCTTTGCTTACAGCATCCAGATAGAAAATAAGAGTGCTGAAACCGTGCAACTGCTTCGCCGACACTGGTTAATCAGCGATGCAAATGGCAAACAGGTCGAAGTCGATGGCGACGGTGTGGTTGGCGAGCAGCCAGTGCTGGCACCGAATGAAAAATACAGTTACACCAGTGGTGCCATTCTGGAAACGCCGGTCGGTACCATGCAAGGCCACTACATCATGCTGGATCAAACCCAGCAGGAGTTTCAGGTTGAAATTCCATTGTTCCGGCTGGCGCTGCCCAATATTTTGCATTAACAGGAACCAACGTGGCCAGTTACGTCATTGGTGATATTCAGGGTTGCTATGACCAACTGCAGCATTTACTGACCGCTCTCGATTTTAATGAGCGTCAGGATGAATTGTGGTTATGTGGCGATCTAGTCGCCCGGGGCCCTAAATCGCTGGAAACAGTGCGTTTTATTCAGAGCCTTGAAAGCGCTGCGGTCACAGTACTTGGCAACCATGATCTGAACCTGATTGCCAGCTACTATGGTTATGGCCGTATTAAAGCCAGCGATCAGCTGGATGCGCTTCAGCAAGCTGCTGATTTTGGTGAACTCGTGCACTGGCTAGAGCAACAACCGCTTATCCATAGCCCGGATGAAGAATATTTGCTGGTTCATGCCGGCATTCCACCCGGCTGGGATCGCGCCTTGGCGATAACACAAGCCCAAAAAGTATCTCAAGCACTGCAACTGGATGCACAATCCCTGACAGCCAGCATGTATGGCAATGAGCCCTGTCGTTGGTCAGCTCAGGACAATGCATCGGATCAGCTGCGCTTTACCATCAATGCACTGACCCGGATGCGTTTCTGTCATGCCGATGGCCGGCTGGAGCTAAACGAAAAAGGGGAGCCAACCAGCCTCAGTCAGCTGAAACCATGGTTTGACTTCTGGCCTGAGCAAGCAGACACGACCATCCTGTTTGGTCACTGGGCAGCATTAAATGGCGCTTGCCCACATCCCAAGGCGATAGCGCTTGACACTGGCTGCGTCTGGGGGAATCTGTTAACAGCCTATTGTATTCAGACAAAACAGCGGTATAGTGTGCAAGGATATCAGAAAAAAACCATGCTGCTCACAGACTAATAAAGCTCTCTGGCTACTTTGGTTTTGGTATTCAGCATGAATTTAGCTAAACTAATGGCTGATTCAACAGACTTTTCTCTTAACATGTCTGACAGGCCAGTCCATCGGGAGTTTTTATGAAGTTAACTGTAGCGCTCAGGGTCATTGGTGGCTTCGGCATCATCTCCTTACTACTGCTGCTCATTGGTATATCAGCCTATGTTAGCCTGAACAGCATCAACAACTCCACCACTCAGGTCAACAACGTATCCATCCCGGCACTGGAAAACAGCTCGGCCCTGCAAAGCCAGTTTGTTATTTTAAGCAAGATCAGTTTGCAGGCTTTTTATGCCACGGAAGTTGATGAGATCAGCCGTTTCCAACGGCAGTTTAATCAGGAACGGGAAACCTTCAACCGCTCTGCTCAAAACTTACAGCAGGCTATTGAGAATGAAGATGAACTTAGATCTGCTTACAGTCAGGTACGTGAAGTCTATAACCAGTTTTTGCCTGCCAGCGATCGCTTGTTTGAAGAGCTGACCAACCGCCTGACCTTACGTGATAATTTAAATCAGCGCATGGAAGCACTGGAAACGGCATCGGATGACGCAGCCATGTTTATTCTGGACTTCACCGATGTGCGCGATGTACGTAACCGGTTTCCTGATGCGTATCAAGCGGCAACTCAGATTGAAATGGGGTTAAATACATTAATAAGCACTGCGGTCGATCTGATTCGTACTGAGAACCCTGTGATTGCTACGACCGTGGGGAATGAACTGACTTTTCGCCTCAGTGAGCTAACCCAGAATTTTTCAACCGTTCAGCAGCAGGCCGGCAGCCTTGATTTAATCTCCGATCTGGCTGAAAAAATAGCGGAGATTGAGCAATTACTGTCTGGCAGCAATGGCCTGACACGCCTGAAAGAGCAACATTTACAATCGATAGAAGCAGCAGAGACACTACTGGAGCAAACGGAGCAACACGCCAACACAGGTCTGAGGCAGTTAACGACACTGCTTAGCCAGGCCCGTAGTGCAGCCGATGCCATTCAGCAAACCTCAGCCAGCACGGTGAGTAACGCAGTCACCTTTAACTTTATCGTGATGTTCATCTCTGTAGTCCTGGCTGCAGGTATTACCATTTGGACGGTTCGCAGCATCACTCAACCGCTGCACCGGGTCAATCAAATTTTAGGCATCGTGGCTTCTGGTGATTTAACCCGTAAACTCGAGGTCAAAGGCCATGATGAGTTTGCTGAACTATCGCGCAATTGCAATAAAGTGATCGAAAGTTTGCAGCAACTGATTCAGGGGATTATATCCCGCTCTACCCAACTTGCAGCCGCTTCTGAGCAAACCTCAGCCATTACCGTTCAAACAGGTGGCGCAATTAAAGAGCAGAAATCTCAAGTCACTCAAGCGGCTACGGCAACCACTGAAATGAGCAGCACGTCACAAGGCGTGATGCAAAGTGCAGGCGATGCCTTGGCTGAAATCAAGAATGCCGACAGTGAAGCAGAGCGCGTAAAAGGGATTTCTCAAACCAACAAAAAAATCATTACCGAGCTGTCGCACGAGGTAGAACAAGCATCACTGGTGATCAATAAACTGCATCAGGACAGTGCATCAATTGGTAGTATCCTGGATGTTATTCGCGGCATTGCTGAGCAAACCAACCTGCTGGCGCTGAATGCCGCCATCGAGGCCGCCCGGGCGGGTGAGCAAGGTCGGGGTTTTGCCGTAGTTGCCGATGAAGTACGCTCGCTGGCCAGCAAAACGCAGGCGTCAACGCAAGAGATCCAGGCGATGATAGAAGTACTGCAAAAGGGTGCCCAGAATGCAGTAGAGGCGATGAAGAAAGGCAAGAAGCAAGCTGAGAACTGCGTGGCGCAAACCGATATTCAGGACAAGGCGCTTGACTCCATCACCCACGCTGTGCACCAGGCCCGCGATATGAGTGAGCAAATCGCCCATGCGGCAGAAGAGCAGAACCAGGTTGCCAATGATATCAGCCAACTGCTGGAGTCCATTGTATCTATTGCAGAAGAGACTGCCTCAGGCGCTGAGCAAACCTCAGACTCAAGCCATGAAGTGGCTCGCTTGGCGGAAGAACTGCGCCAGTCAGTTGATCAATTCAAGGTCTGATTTCTGGCACAATCCCTATAAAAAAATCCGCCAGCCGGCGGATTTTTTTATGGGTAACAGGGTATTAGCTGCCAGCTCGCTCTTGCAATGAAGCAAACAAGGGCGTATCACCAAAACCATTAGCCTGCGCCCACTCCACATCGCCCGAGTCAGCTATTTGTGAGCCAGGTAATTGGCGAATAATAAACTCGCCAACATCGTTGGCATTGCTACGAAATGCATGGCGCACTAGGCTCTCACCATTGCAAATCACACCATCGTAAATATTTCGCAGTCGTAACCGATAATCACTCAACACCTTACGAAAACGATTACGATCATCTGCAGCCACATAGTCACACATGGAGGCAGCCAGTTGCTGATCAGCAGAAGCCACCGGTGCATAGACCATAGCTCCGGCTAGCACAGCACTGCAAAGCATAGTAGGCAACAACTTCATCTACGTCTCCTCAAATACACATCAGCGATAAAATCATAGTAGCAACATGTTGCAGCCTGCGCAAATGTTGATCAACTAAACCACTCGTTGCAGAGTAATAAACTGATACGCATACGGATTCTTTGGGTCTGCCGCATGCTTTTCCTGCGCAATTAATTGCCAGTTGGCCACTGCATGGTAATCAGGGAACCAGGTATCGCCAGCCAATTCAGCATCAATTTCCGTGAGGTACAAGCGCTGTGCCTTTGGCAAACACTGACGATAGATCTCTGCCCCGCCCATTACCATCACTTCTTCATCAGAGCTGGTGGCCGCTAACGCTGCCTCCAGGCTGGCAAACCACTCTGCATCTGTTTGTAATGGTGCTGGCTGACGGCTTACCACCAAATTACGACGATGGGGTAAGGCGTGGCCAATGGAGTCATAAGTTTTTCGCCCCATCAATACGGTTTTTCCCATTGTCAGGCGCTTAAAGTGCTGCAAATCGGCTGGCATATGCCAGGGCATCGCATTGTCCAGCCCAATCACCCGATGCTGTGCCATGGCAGCGATCATCGAAATCATACCGCCACCCCCTAACGCTGATAAATGACTTCGACTTCATAATCATCATCGTCGTCATCGTCATCATCAAAGTCATCATCATGCGGCTGATGCACCGGCTGAGCGTGCACCGGCTCATCATCATGCCATTTAAATTGCTCAGGGTCGGCGGCATCAGCTTGCTCTTGCTCTCTGGGCAACTCATCCAGATAATCGAACACGGCTTTGGCCAGCTCCTTGGTGCCTGTGCTACTGGCAGCAGCTATGCTGTAGACCGGGTTTTCCCAGTGCAGTGCAGCAATGACCTTTGCCTGGATCTCAGCCAGCTCATCGTCCAGTACTAAATCCGTTTTATTGAATACCAACCAGCGAGGCTTCTCAGCCAACTTGCTACTGTACTTGTGCAATTCCTCGACGATCACTTTGGCGTTTTCTGCCGGATCTGAACCATCGGCTGGTAATACGTCTACCAGGTGTATTAACAAACGGCAACGTTCCAGATGGCGTAAGAACTGAATACCCAAACCAGCTCCTTCAGAAGCCCCTTCAATCAAACCAGGTATATCAGCAATCACGAAAGAGCGGTGTGCATCAACCCGTACCACGCCAAGGTTCGGTACCAGGGTAGTGAAAGGGTAATCAGCAACTTTCGGCTTAGCGGCCGATACCGAGCGAATTAACGTTGATTTACCAGCATTCGGTAAGCCAAGCAGACCTACATCGGCCAGCAGCATTAATTCCAGCTGCAAATTGCGGATTTCACCCGGGGTACCATTGGTTTTCTTGCGCGGGGCTCTGTTGGTGCTGCTGGTAAAGCGGGCATTACCCAAGCCATGCCAGCCACCTTTAGCGACCCGTAAACGCTGACCTGCTTTGGTCAAATCACCAATCACTTCATTGGTATCAATGTCGATGGCGCGGGTGCCTACCGGTACCCGTAATTCCAAATCCTCACCACGTTTTCCGGTGCAGTTCTTACTCATGCCATTTTGACCACGCTCAGCGCGGTGAAAGCGCTCAAACTGATAATCGACCAGCGTGTTCAGGTTGGTATCGGCCACCAGATACACATCGCCACCATCGCCACCGTCTCCCCCATTCGGGCCACCTTTGGAAATAAATTTTTCGCGTAGAAAACTGATTATTCCGTTCCCGCCATCACCGGCTTCAACCCGGATCACGGCTTCATCAACAAATTTCATCTGTGGTTACCTGATTCAAAGAATATGGGGTGCATCGACTCACGCCTAGCACTAGTATATACCAAAGTGCCCGCAGCAAAACCTTCTCAGTCTGTTTCACGGTCAGCAGATACAAAAAACCCCGCACCAGGGCGGGGTCTTATCGCAGCAGGAAGCTTACTCAGCAACGATGCTGACGTATTTGCGATTGTGCTCGCCTTTCACTTCAAACTGCACTTTGCCGTCAGACAGGGCAAACAAGGTATGGTCACGGCCAATACCTACGTTATTACCGGCGTGAAACTTGGTTCCACGTTGACGAACAATGATGTTACCCGCTAACACAGATTCACCACCGAAGCGCTTAACACCTAGGCGTTTAGCTTCTGAATCGCGACCGTTACGGGTACTACCTACACCTTTTTTACTTGCCATGGTTCAGTACTCCTCGATTACGCGCTGATGCTGGTAATTTTCACTTCAGTGAACCACTGACGGTGGCCCATCTGCTTACGTGAATGCTTACGACGACGGAACTTCACGATTTTAATTTTATCGTGACGGCCATGACTGACCACTTCCGCAACCACTTTGCTGCCTTCGACCACAGGGGTACCAATGCTGATGTTCTCACCATTTGCTACCATCAAAGGGGCAAACTCGACTGTGGCGCCAGCATCTAAGTCCAGCTTTTCAAGACGCAAGGTCTGACCTTCAGTCACACGGTGCTGTTTACCACCACTTTGGAAAACCGCGTACATAGTTAACTCCGTACAAAGCACGCCTGTGCATAATAGAAGAGGCGTGTTAATTCAATTCACAGGGCGCGAATTGTACGCAATTTCCACTGCCCCCGCAAGTGCAAATTCGAAAAAGATCCCTTCACCGGCAAAAGGATCCCGTTTCACTTGGAGTCCCTTTGGCCCTTGGTGTAGAATTGCCGCAATTTCATCCCTAAAACAAAGCGGTTTTTGATGTTACCAGAGCAGATCCGGCAGTTATCTCAGGACGATATGGCTGCAGTCAACCAACATATTTTTTCTCAGCTGACATCGGATGTAGCGTTAATCAACCAGCTAGGCATTTACATCGTCAATAGCGGTGGCAAACGGCTGCGCCCTTTGCTGACCACTTTGGCGGCCCGCGCTGTGGGTTATCAGGGCCAGGATCATATCACCCTGGCGACCATCATTGAGTTTATCCATACCGCTACCCTGCTGCACGATGATGTGGTCGATGAGTCCACGTTGCGTCGTGGCAAAGAAACCGCTAACGCAGTGTTTGGTAATCAGGCCAGTGTGTTGGTTGGGGATTTTCTCTACACCCGTGCGTTTCAGCTGATGGTATCACTCAAACGGATGGAAGTGATGTCCATTCTGGCCGATGCCACCAATAAAATTGCTGAAGGCGAAGTGCTGCAATTAATGAATGTACACGACGCTGATACCAGTGAGGCCAATTACCTGCAAGTGATTTACTGCAAAACCGCCAAGTTGTTTGAGGCGGCCACTGAGCTGGCTGCCATTTTGGCAGATCAACCTGAATCGGTGGTGAATGCCATGCGCGCCTATGGGCTGCATCTGGGTACCGCTTTTCAGCTGATTGACGATGTGCTGGACTATCAGGCCGATCAGGCTGAGCTTGGTAAAAACATCGGTGATGATTTGGCTGAAGGCAAACCGACCCTACCGCTGATCCATGCGTTAAAACATGGTGATGCTGAGCAGCAGGCGCTTATTCGCAGTGCTATCACCGATGGCAATGGCCTGCAGCATTTGGAAGCTATCATGGCGACCATGCAACAAACCGACGCCTTTGGCTACACCCGCAGAAAAGCTGAGCAAGAAGCAGAAAAAGCCAAACAAGCGCTGGATATTCTAGCCGACAGCCCCTACAAAACGGCGTTGTTGCAGCTGGCTGATTTATCGGTCGGCCGCTCCAGTTAAAAACAACGACCTCTGCTGGCAATTATCAAATTAAGACTATACTGAAACAAAGAGTTGACCTCAGCTCTTTGCTTCCACCCTTTTAATTTGATGAGATGCCCATCATGAAAAAAGCTCTATTTGCTCTTACCCCCCTGCTGCTGACAGGAATGGCCTTCGCTGATCCACAAGTCGAAATGGTTTGTAGTATGGTCCAGCAAGATGACAGAAACCAGATGCGACGTTACTTGTCAGATAACCGTTTGAATCTGCGTAATATTTACGATGGAATACGCTGTAATAATGATACTTTATTGCAATTTGCCATGCGCAATGAGTCATTTGAAATAGGTAGTTTCATTGTTAAGCAGATGCGATCAGGCTCACTGGAACAGGCAGGCTATATTGAGTGGGCCAATAACAACGGCCTGGGTCACTCACCGCTGGTAAATGAAATACGTACCCGGATAGGACAATAAGCAAAGCCACTGGCCGGTCATAACCGGCCAGTGGTGAGGCTATTATTTCGCTTCTGGTCGCATATGTGGAAACAGGATCACATCGCGGATCGAAGGTGCATCAGCCAGCAGCATCACCAAACGATCGATCCCTATGCCCTGACCCGCAGTTGGCGGTAAGCCGTGCTCCAGCGCAGTAACGAAGTCCTCGTCGTAGAACATGGCTTCATCATCGCCGGCATCTTTTTGCTTCACTTGCTCGTGAAAGCGCGCGGCCTGATCTTCAGCATCGTTTAACTCGCTAAAACCATTCCCGAGTTCGCGGCCACCGATAAAGAACTCGAACCGATCGGTAATCTCCGGGTTATGATCGTTACGACGCGCCAACGGTGACACTTCTGCCGGGTATTCGGTAATAAAGGTAGGATGGCGCAGCTTGGACTCTACCAGCTCGTCAAACACCTCCATCAGAATACGGCCGTGGCCATAGTTGGCTTTGACGTCAATGCCCAGGCTTTTCGCCAGCTCAGCCACGGCTTCACGCGTTGCCAGCTGCTCTTTGCTCACGGTCGGGTTGTAGTGCAAAATCGATTCGGTCACCGACATCCGGGCGAACGGCTTACCGAAATCGAAGACTTCGCCCTGATAGGGTACTTCGGTGGTGCCCAAAACATCCAGTGCCAAACCACGGAACAGCTTTTCCGTTAAGTCCATTAAGTCGTTGTAATCGGCATACGCCCAGTAAAACTCCAGCATAGTAAATTCCGGGTTGTGACGGGTTGATACCCCTTCATTGCGGAAATTACGATTGAGCTCAAATACTTTTTCAAAACCACCAACCACCAGCCGCTTTAAATACAGCTCAGGGGCGATACGCAAAAACATTTGCATATCCAGTGCGTTGTGATGTGTTTCAAACGGCCGCGCTGAGGCACCGCCCGGAATGCCTTGCAGCATTGGTGTTTCGACTTCCAGAAACCCTTCATCGTTGAAAAAGCGACGGATATAAGCCACCGTTTTGCTGCGTACCAAGAAGGTTTTACGCGATTGCTCGTTCGAAATTAAATCCAGATAGCGCTGACGGTAACGGGCTTCATTATCGGTTAAACCGTGGAATTTATCTGGCAGCGGCCGCAGGGCTTTGGTCAACAGGCGGATATCGGTCAGCCACACCGTTAATTCACCGGTTTGGGTTTTAAATAAATGGCCAGTGGCACCGATGATATCGCCCAGATCCCACTTTTTAAATTGCTCGTTGTACACCCCTTCCGGCAGACTGTCACGGGCCACATAAAGCTGGATTTTGCCACCCATATCGGCAATGGTGGTAAAACTGGCCTTGCCCATGATACGCCGGGTCATAATGCGACCACCCAGGCTAACGGTGATTTTCTGTTCTTCCAGCGCTTCCTTGCTGAGGTGCCCGTAGGTGGCAATCACATCGCTGGAAATGCTGTCGCGCCGAAAATCGTTCGGGAATAGAAAGCCTTCTTCGCGCAATGCCGCTAATTTATGTTTTCGCTCAGCAATCAGCTTGTTAACGTCCTGAATTTCGTTATCTTGATTCTGCTGTTCGGCCATGTTTGATTCCTGAGTCATTTAAGTAATAGCGTGATTGCACTTATAAGCCGGCTTTTAAGCTGGCTTCGATAAATTTATCCAGATTGCCGTCCAGTACCGCCTGGGTATTGCGGGTTTCAACACCGGTCCGTAAATCTTTGATACGGGAGTCATCCAATACGTAGGAGCGGATCTGACTGCCCCAGCCGATATCCGATTTGCTGTCTTCCAGCGCCTGTTTTTCGGCATTTTGTTTTTGCAGCTCCAGCTCGTACAACTTGGCGCGCAATTGCTTGAAGGCATTGTCACGGTTTTTGTGTTGCGAGCGGTCGCTTTGACACTGTACGACCGTATTGGTCGGTAAGTGGGTGATCCGGATGGCCGAGTCGGTTCGGTTCACATGCTGGCCACCGGCACCTGAGGCACGGTAGGTATCAATGCGCAAATCAGCCGGATTGATTTCAATCTCGATATCATCGTCGATTTCCGGCGCCACAAACACCGAAGCAAAGGACGTATGACGGCGATTGCCAGAGTCAAACGGGCTTTTGCGCACCAGCCGGTGCACACCGGTTTCGGTGCGCAGCCAGCCGTAAGCGTATTCACCGCTGAACTTAATGGTACAGCCTTTAATACCAGCCACATCGCCATCGGTGACTTCGTACAGTTCCGGATTAAAGCCTTTGTCTTCGCCCCAGCGCAGGTACATCCGCATCAACATGCTGGCCCAGTCCTGTGCTTCGGTACCGCCCGAACCCGACTGAATATCCAGATAGCAGTCGGATGCATCGTGCTTGCCAGAGAACATCCGGCGAAACTCGAGTAGCTCGAGCTGTTGTATCAAATCGGCCAGCTCGGTCTTGGCTTCTTCAAAGGTATCTTCGTCGTCGGCTTCCACCGCGAGCTCCACCAGGCCAGCCACATCCTGCACGCCTTGCTCCAGCTTTTGGATGGTGCCAACCACCTGCTCCAATGCTGAGCGCTCTTTGCCCAGTGCCTGAGCCTTTTCTGGTTCATTCCAGATGGCAGGATCTTCCAGTTCGCGGCTTACCTCTTCCAGGCGCTCTTGTTTGGTATCGTAGTCAAAGATACCCCCGAAGCACAGCGGTGCGCTCGGTAACGTCTTTGATACTCTGGTGGACTGGATTGACTTCAAACATGGGATCTGGACCTTGCTACGGCGACAAAAAAATTGGCGTGGATTGTAGCAAATTTCCACGCCAAGGGCAGCAGTTTTCGCCGTTTATACGGCCATCATATGTCGCACCAGCAATTGCAGGTTCTGTTGCTGGCGAAATTCGTTCACATCCAGCTGAAATGCCAGCCGCACCTGCTGTACATTCACATCCGGCCAATTGTTGCGATCCGCATTAAACCAAATCGCATCCAATAGCTGACCGGAGCTATGCTGCAGCATCAATTTCAGGTGTTTGTCTGCCAGCACTTTTTGTTGCAGCAGGCGGAACTCGCCTTCAAACACCGGCTCCGGAAAGGCTTGCCCCCAGGGGCCTGCCTGTTGCAGCAGCTCGGCAAAATCGAGCGCCAAACAGTCCTGCGGCAGCTCACCATCGGTTAGCAGCTCGGCCAGCAAGAGTTCATCGCTGACCCAACGGCTGGCTACATAGTTCAGAGCCAATTGAAAGGTCTCCAATCGATCGGCCTCGATGGTTAAACCCGCCGCCATGGCATGGCCACCAAACTTTTTCAACAACCCCGGATACTGACTGGCGATGGCTTCGAGCATATCGCGGATATGCAGACCGGGGATCGAACGGGCCGAGCCTTTTAGCTCGCCGGCATCGCCCTCGGCAAAGACAATGACCGGGCGATGGTATTGCTCCTTGATACGGCCGGCTAAAATCCCGATCACCCCCTGATGCCAGTCGGCCTGGTACAGACACAAGCAAGCCGGCAGCTCAGCTTGCTGCAAAGACAACTGACGCAGAAACTGCTGTGCTTCCAACTGCATGCTTTGCTCGATGGCCCGGCGCTCTACATTCAGCTCATCCAGCCGGGCAGCCAACTCACGTGCCAGCCCCAGCTCAGGCGCCAGTAAGCAGCCGATGCCAAGCGACATATCATCCAGCCGGCCAGCAGCATTGAGCCGTGGTGCCAACGCAAAACCAAAATCAGTGGCCGTCAGTCGGCTGGCCGTACGGTTGGCAACATCCATCAGCGCCTGGATACCAGGCCGGCAACGACCAGATCGAATACGCTGCAGCCCCTGATGCACCAAGATGCGGTTATTGCTATCCAGCGGCACGACATCAGCGACCGTACCGAGCGCGACCAGGTCGAGCAGCTCGGCTAAATTGGGCTCTGGCAGGCTTTTTTCTGCAAAGTAATGCTGCTCACGTAAACGGGCACGTAAGGCCAGTAGCAAGTAAAAAGCCACGCCAACCCCGGCCAGGGCTTTGCTTGGAAAGTCACAGCCGGGTTGATTTGGATTCACAATAGCATCAGCAGCAGGTAACTCGTTGCCTGCCAGATGGTGATCGGTCACCAGCACCTTGACCCCTGCTGCTTTCGCAAACGCCACACCATCAATGGCAGAAATGCCATTATCGACCGTAATAATTAACTCGGCGCCCTGAGCCACAGCCAACTCGGCGATTTCCGGACTTAAGCCATAGCCGTACTCAAAACGATTGGGTACCAGGTACTCCAGGTATTTGAAACCAAAAGCTTTCAGGCCAGCCATCAACACCGCGGTACTGGTGGCACCATCGGCATCAAAATCACCGACGATCACAATGTGCTGTTGGCTTTGCAGCGCTTCGATCAGTAAGTCAGTGGCCTCTGGCATGCCCTTTAATTGCTGCCAGGGCAGTAAATCAGCCGCAGTCCGACTGAGCTCTTGCACATTCCGCACACCACGGCTTAAGTACAAACGCTGCAATACCGGGTGCAAATTACCGGTTAAGGTGCCGGCTGGTACTGAACGCTGACGCAGTTGTTTCGCTATCATCTTAGTTAGTCAGCTGTTGAACCAAGTTTGCGACTGGCTGATAGCCAGGGATCATCTGGCCACTCGGCAATACAATAGCCGGGGTACCGGTCACACCAAAGGCTTGCCCTACTTGGTAGTGATTCGCCACTGGGTTACGGCACTCAATGGAGCTTACGGAGCGGCCAGCTTTGGCTCGGTCCATAGCACTGTTTTTATCACGTGAACACCAGATGGCTTCCAGCTCTTTAGCCGTATCCGACCCCAGGCCACCGCGCGGGAAAGCCAGGTAACGCACTGTGATCCCGGCTTTGTTGTAATCGGCAATTTCCTGGTGCAACCGGCGGCAATAGCCACAGCTCGGATCGGTAAATACCGTCACCACATGGCGCTCATCTTTGGCTTTGTACTCAATGTAATCGCTGTATTGCGCAAGTTGCCGTTGACGGAATGGCCGCATTTGCTGCTCATTCACCAATTGACGGTTTTGAATATCAAAGACGTTGCCTTCAAAAAAGAAGTTACCGTCGTTGCTGACAAAAAACAGCCCACGATTGGTAAATACCTGCACCAATCCATCCACTGGTGAGGACGACATCGAGTCCACCTGCAAGCCAAGCTGACTTAACTGGCGGTGGATGTTGGCCTCATCATAAGCTGGGGCTGCTTCTGCCAGCGACGCACTGCTCCATAAGCCATGGAGTACCAATAAGAATGCTGCAGGTAAGATTGAAAATCGACGCATGATGGTTCCTATACTCTATAGTTATCCCGATGCTGGACATTAGCCCCGGGGATGATGTTGTTGATGCAAGTCCTTGAGGCGGGCCTGCGCAATATGGGTATAAATCTGGGTGCTTGATAAATCGCTGTGCCCGAGCAACATCTGTACGACCCGCAAATCAGCGCCATGGTTCAGCAAATGCGTAGCAAAGGCATGGCGCAGCGTATGGGGTGACAACGGGTTGTGAATGCCCGCTACCTTAGCGTAAAACTTAATGCGATGCCAGAAGGTCTGGCGGGTCATCATCTGACCCCGGCTGCTGGGAAACAGCACCTCAGTTGGCAGGCGTAGCAGCTCAGGCCTGGCCTCAGTTAAGTAGCGCTGCAACCAGTCCATCGCTTCTTCACCAATGGGTACCAACCGCTCTTTGCGGCCTTTGCCCTGTACCAGCAACACCCCCTGGCGCAAATTCAGTTGCCGCAGGGTTAGCCCTACCAATTCGCTGACCCGAAGCCCGGCGGCGTAGAGCACTTCCAGCATGGCTTTATCACGCAGCCCTATGGTTGCGGTTAGATCCGGCGCAGCCAGCAAGGCTTCCACTTCTGCTTCCGATAAGCTTTTCGGCAGACTCAGTCCCAGCTTGGGGTTCAACGTTTGACTAAGCGGATGATCGCTACGCTGTCCACTTTGCTGCAACCAGCTGTAAAAACGCCGTAAGGCGCTTAATAAACGCGACGTGCTGCGCGCGCTGTATTGCTTATCCTGCCGATGTGCCAGATAAAACTCAATCTGCTCTGGCTGTACCAGCAGCAGGTCAGTACCTGCGTCGTGTCCAGTCAGAAAAGTGGTAAACTGGCGCAAATCGCTGCTGTAGGCACTGAGTGTATGGCTACTGGCAGCCGACTCCAGCCAGAGTTGCTGTAAAAACTGCTCGATTAAAGGATGCTCTGGCTGTGCCACCGCGCTGCTGCTCTTCGATTAGGGATTGCTCAGAACTTTTAGTGTACCGCGAACCGTCAATAGGTTTCCATCCTGACAGGCTGTTTCTACCTCATTCCGAACCACAGTCGCTTTCACCTGGCTTTTGCCAGAGTAGCGCTTTTGTTACACTTGGCCCTTGTCTTGCCTGTTCTGAGAATACGACCCATGCAGATTGGTCTTTTTTATGGTTCCACCACCTGCTATACCGAAATGGTGGCGGAAAAAATTCAGCAGTTGCTGGGACCTGAGCTGGTCGCACTGCACAACCTGAAAGACACCCCACTGCACCGGATGCAGGAGTACGACATTCTGATCCTGGGCATTTCCACCTGGGATTTTGGTGAGCTGCAGGAAGATTGGGAGGCCTGCTGGGCCGACATCGCGGATTTGGATCTGAACGACAAAGTGATTGCCCTCTATGGCATGGGCGACCAGATTGGCTACACCGAATGGTTTCAGGATGCACTTGGTATGCTGCATCAGGCCATCAGCCACAACCGCTGTGATCGCATCGGTCTATGGCCCAACCAGGGCTACGAGTTTGAAGCATCCAAAGCCTTAACCGACGATGGTCAATGGTTTTATGGCCTGGCACTGGATGATGAAAATCAGTACGAACTGACCGATGCACGTTTAAAGCAATGGGTCGATCAGCTGCTGGTTGAGTTGGAAACGCTGTAGTACCAGCTAGCGATTAAAACTTCAGGTAAAAGTCTTTTAACAGCTGCCGGTAAGCCTCACTGTACTGGCCATCGTGCTGCTGAATGCACAACTGACTGTGCTCTGGCACGACCGGTTGCCGACTCAGCTGCACCAAGGCCCGCCGCACTGCTTTGTGAGGATTGGGTTGTACCTGGCATAAACGTCGCAACTGCCAGCCACTCATCTCAGCCGCCTGCAACAACAAGGGCAAGCCGTCAGTCGGAATCACCAAAGCAAAATCCGCATCCTCGCTGGCCAATTTTGCAGCTTGTTGCATTAACTGTGGCCAGGGCAGGCTAGCACTGTGACGCGCCAGCTGGCGCGCCGGATCCCTGGCAGGCAAGGCCTGATGAAAATAAGGGGGATTGCACAGCAGCAAAGAGTAACGCTCTGCCGGCTGATAGGTTAGAATATCCTGCTGCAGCACTTGTATGGTGGCAGGCCAGGGGCTGGCAGCCACATTGATACGGCTTTGCTGCGCGGCACCGGCATCCAGATCCAAAGCAGTAATCGGCAGACGGCCCTGACTGCGCTGCGCCAGCATCAGGCTAAGAATGCCACTGCCGCAGCCAATATCCAATAGGCTGCCGCTGGCAGGGATACGGGCCCAGGCCCCCAGTAAGAGCGCATCGGTGCCTACTTTCATCGCACAGTGCTGATGATCGATGAAAAACTGTTTACATTGAAAACCTGCTGCCATAATCCCTCCGGGGTGAAGTGTATCCGGCGGCAGTCACCTTGTCATCCGCCCGGCGGTTTTGCACCAAGAGCGGCTTTGTACCAAGAGCGGCTTTATACAAGAGAGCAATGCATGCAATTTGATGAGTTTGACCTGCACCCGGCCCTGAACCGGGCGCTGCAAAAATGCGGCTTTAAGCAAGCCACCCAGATCCAGCAAATGGTGCTGCCCTTTGCGCTGGAAGCGCGTGATATCCTGGCTTGCGCGCCAACAGGTACCGGCAAAACGCTGGCATTTTTGTTACCTGCCATCCAGTATCTGCTGGATTTTCCGCGCCGCTCACCCGGCTTTGCCCGGGTGTTGATCATGACGCCGACCCGCGAGCTGGCGTATCAGGTGCATCAGGAAATCCAGAAACTCATCCAGTTTACCGATCTCAATGCCGGGGTGATTACCGGGGGCATCCATTACGACAGCCACACCGATGTGCTGACCAAAAACAACGACTTACTGGTCGCCACACCGGGGCGTTTGACCGAATACCTGGATAAAGAAAAATTCCAGGCCGAGCACATCGAGCTGCTGATCCTCGATGAAGCCGATCGTATGCTGGATATGGGCTTTATTGGCGAAATGAACCGCATTGTGCTAGAAGCGAGGCAGCGCAAACAAACCATGCTGTTCTCGGCTACGCTGGAGGGCGCCAATCTGGAACGTTTTGCCGGCCACTCACTGCACGAGCCGGAGCGAATTGAAGCCGAGCCACCACGGCGTGAGCGCGGCAAAATCACCCAGTGGATCCATCTGGCCGATGATGTCAACCACAAGCTGGCACTACTCACCCACATCCTGCAACAAGAGGAAGTGAAAAAAGCCATTGTGTTTGTCAAAACCCGCGAGCGGTTGGCGCAGCTCACTGGTCAACTGCAAACTGCTGGCATTCGCAATGCATGGTTGCAAGGGGAAATGCCACTTGATAAACGCCAACAGGCTATTTTCCGCTTTCAGCAAGGCCAGGTGCCGGTGTTGCTGGCCACCGATGTGGCCGCCCGCGGCCTGGATATCGACGACATCAGCCATGTAATCAACTACGACATGCCGCGTACCGCTGATATCTATGTGCACCGCATTGGCCGCACCGGCCGTGCCGGCAAGAAAGGCACCGCCATTTCGCTGGTTGAAGCCCATGATATGGCGATTCTGAGCAAGATTGAGCGCTATACCGAGCAAAAGCTGAAGCGGCGCTTTATTGAAGGTCTTAGGCCAAAACACAAAGAAGCCAAGGTGCCGGTGAAAAAGAAAAAAGTAGCGACGAAGAAAAAAAGCGCGGCCAAGAGTAAGACCAAGAAATAAACAAAGCCCCTGCCGAGCGGCAGGGACTTGCTGTAGCTCGTTAGAACTGCACCCAAAGTGGGGCGGTACACAGCCCGTTGTGATCGCACAACTGATAGCTGGCGCCTGCGGCACTGGTTTTAAACTGATCGTTGTATCGACCAGGCCGTGTCAGTACCGCAACCGTTTCACCATCCCGCTGCAACAACAGTGGTTGGGTCACACTGTCCCAGCGCAGCTGAACCAGCGTGGCGCCTGAGCGTCCCTGATTGACCCGGATCACTTCCAACTCAGACTCGGTATCGTAGGCTGGGCCGGTATGCACCTCAATAGCGCAGTCGGATATCACCGACTCCACTCGATAGATCTGCTGCTCCAGCACACCATAACAACCGGTCACTTCTGTGATTTGCCACCCTTGTTCCAGACTAATCTGAAACTCAGCCGGCTCGCCGGCGATAACATAGCGCTCGGACGGTGTCACACTGGCGCCTTCCATGCTTTCAGCGGTCAGTAAGAAGCTGGTGTAGTAAGGGTATGGATTGGTTGGATGGTAAGCCTGGCTATAGGGCTGACTACCATCAATACTCAGCCGGATAGGCCGTACATCCGAGCTGTTGCTGAATAGATCGTATTGATCACCAGCCACCAGGCGGTGCCTTAGCAAATCGTGGATGATGACAGCTTGACCACAGTCGGTTTGAGCAAACACCGTCTGCTCATCAGCCCGCAACACATAGACTGCGCCGGTGCCATCCACGATGCCAGTGCCATCGGCCCCCACAAATAAAGAAGCTCGCTCATCGATGGATACCGTGCGCCCTTCCGCGCCCAGATGCGCCAGCAATACGGCAGAGCGCCCCATACGATCGCGATTGGCAAAATGGGTGTCGTTCAGAGTGCCAGCCAGTTGTGGGAATTGCAGGAAATCACTGCTGATATGGATGGAGCTATCGCAAAAGTCTGCAACCAATTCGCGGCTGATGGCATTGGGGCGAGAGCCCGGATCATACACAAACTCGCTTAACACCATGCTACCGGCCGAAGTACCGCCAATCACACCACCCTTGCTGTACACATATTGAATGGCCTCCTGCACCCGGGTGCCTTGCCAATAATCGACGTAGGTGGATTGATCGCCGCCAGCCATCCAGACAAACTCGGCCGTACGAATCGCCCAGTCAACATAGTCGCTGTTGGCTTTATCACGAGAATTGACGATGATCGACTCAACCGAAGCTGCTTCCGTCAGCTCCATAAAGTAATCGTTGTAGCCATCGGCGCCGGACGTACGTAACACTACGATATTGCCGCCCTGCAAATGCGGCCGGATCCGCTGACTAAAGGCAGCATCCACATCGGAGCCACCACCCATCAGCAGTAAAGCCGGGTTGTCGGCATCCAGCGCTATACAGACATCGCTTGGGGTGCCCGTCAGGTAACTGGTGATGTTGCTGGGCCTGGCCGGCCGAAAGCCGTAACCGCAATCCACTTCATCAAATACTTCAGGCTCTGCCAAGGTCACCGTCAGTTGGTAATTGGGGGAGCCACTCCAACGATTTACTTCAATGTAATAGCGCCCTGCTTCGACATTGCTGACCGTGCCCACTTCCGGGTTCATGCTAGTGGCACGCCGGGCAATGTCCTGATTTACCCCGGTACGACCGGCTTCATAAAAGTACCAATCGGCATCGGCTCCGGATTGATGACTGAGCGTGATGGTGACATCACTAAGCTCTGGGATATCTATAAAGAACCAGTCGCTGCTGTCGGTGCGGCTGACACTACCACTGACAGGGACAGCGTCACACACAGGGCCATTCGCTGCGCTGGCGGAGTTATTGGGTTCTGTTTCTGTGGTGATGCACGCAGCCGATACGGAACCGGCAACGCAACACAGCATCGCTGTTATCGCAATGATCGCTTTCATTTTATTGCTTCCTGAGTTGTTATTGTGGGTATACCAGGCCAAAGCCATGGCAACAGGCACAGGCCCAGTCAGACAGAGCCTGTTAAGGTGCTACGAAAAGAGGGGATTTATTCGTCAAACCACTCGGATAAATGGTAATCGACCGAGCAGGCATGCAAACCACTCAGCGAGAAAGCCGGGGTTTTAACAACAAGAACAGAGCATGCTGCAATCATAACAAGGAATGAGTTTATCCAAAACGCATTGGATAAATATTCGCCATCTTGTATAGATTGTCAAGCGTTAAAACTGCGGCAAAGGGCTTTGCGCAGCAAACAACAGGCACAAAAAAAGCACCCGCAGGTGCTTTTTTTGTCGGTGCAAAGCGTGATTAACGCTTGCCCACCATGCTGAAACGCTTCTTGAAGCGATCAACACGACCACCAACGTCCAGTACTTTTTGCTTGCCGGTGTAGAACGGGTGGCAGGCAGAGCAGACGTCCAGGTGGATGTCTTTGCACAGGGCTGAACGGGTTTTGAAAGAATTACCGCAGGTACAGGTTGCAGTAATTTCTTGGTATTCTGGGTGAATTCCTGGCTTCATGGGTTACCTCAGTTTAAGGCCGTATCGCCACCTGGTCGCTTAACGCCGGGCACCATACGCGGTTACAGTTCAATTAGGGCGCGTAGTTTATTCGATCTGCTTTGGGCTTGCAAGCTACTGCTGCACGATTCCGCATGCTTTTTCGGTTGCGAAGCCATGGTGCCAGTCGATACACTAGTCGTATTACGAATCGGTGGCCCAGAGCCACACTCAACGGGTAGCCGTGCCAGTGTCAGTGATCCGGGTTGCTTTACCAGTCCCCTTGCGTCAATCCTTTGATTATTTGCTACCAGCCGGTATCGAAGTAAACGTTGGTTGCCGCGTTCTGGTGCCTTTTGGCAAACGGGAGTTGGTAGGGATTGTCTGGCAGCTGCAGCCAGCGGATGCTTATGCCGAGGATACGTTAAAACCCATTATTGCGCCGCTGGATAGCGCCCCGGTATTGTCTGAGCGGCTTTGTCAGTTGCTGTCTTTTGCCGCCGATTACTACCATCACCCACTGGGCGAAGTATTGATCTCCGCCATCCCGGCGTTGCTGCGCGAAGGTAAGCCACTTCCCAGCTGCCAGTCGCAAAATTACCAGCTTACCCAAGCAGGCCTTGCCGTCACTGAGGCAGATTTAAAACGCGCGCCTAAACAGCTGGCGCTGTGGCAGCAGTTGCAACAAGGGGATTTAGCCGCTGATAGCATCCCCGCCGAACAACGACCGGCTCTGCGGGCGCTGCAGCAAAAACAACTGGTTACAGTCATTGAAGTACCTTTTGCCCCCTACCCGGCTTTAACCACTACCAGCGCCGGTTTAAAGTTAACCACCGATCAGGCACTGGCAGTCTCTGCCATCCTGCAGGCACAAGGCCGCTTTCAGCCCTTGTTGCTGGAAGGTGTGACCGGCTCAGGCAAAACCGAAGTGTATTTGCAAAGCATCGCCCCTTTGCTGGAAGAGGGGAAACAGGTGCTGGTGCTGGTGCCAGAAATCGGCTTAACCCCGCAAACGCTGGCACGTTTTGCTGACCGCTTTGCCGTGCCGGTGCTGAGCTGGCATTCCGGGCTAACGGATACCGAACGCCTGACTTGCTGGCAGCATGCCGCCACCGGCAGCGCGGCTATTGTGATTGGCACCCGCTCAGCATTGTTTTTACGCTTTGCCAGCCTTGGCCTTATTGTGGTGGATGAAGAGCATGATGCCTCGCTAAAACAACAGGATGGCTTTCGCTACCATGCCCGTGATCTGGCGATTAAACGAGCCGCACTGGAGCGATGCCCGGTGGTGCTGGGTTCGGCCACCCCCAGCCTGGAAAGCTTGCACAATGCACTGCAAGGCCGCTTCCAGCTGTTACCCCTGAACAACCGGGCCAGTGGTCAGCAATTACCAACACTGGAGCTGGTCAATTTACAGCAGCAACAAGTGCAGTTTGGCCTGGCCGATACCACCATTCAGCAAATAAAAAAGACCTTGCAGCAAGGCTTTCAGGTGATGCTGTTTTTGAACCGGCGTGGCTTTGCCCCGGCTTTGTCGTGCGATGAGTGCGGCTGGGTGGCCGATTGCCAGCGCTGCGATGCCAGCATGACCTGGCATAAAAGCGACCGCCAGCTCAATTGCCACCACTGCGGCAGCAGCCGGCCGGTTCCCCGGCAATGCGGCCATTGTGGCAGTACCCGGCTGGTACCGCTCGGTCAGGGCACCGAGCAACTGGAAACCCAGCTGCAACCGATGTTTCCGGACTTTCCGGTAGTGCGACTGGATCGGGATAGCACACGACGTAAAGGCAGTCTGGCCGAAGCACTGCAACAAATCACCGAAGGCGGGCCTCAGCTGATTGTCGGTACCCAGATGCTGGCCAAAGGCCATCATTTTCCCAAAGTTACCCTGGTGGTGATTGTTGATGTCGATGGTGCTCTGTTTAGCAGCGATTTTCGGGCCCCGGAGCAACTGGCGCAATTGATCACTCAGGTGGCTGGTCGCGCCGGCCGGGCGCAGCATGCCGGCAAAGTGCTGCTGCAAAGCCGCTATCCGGATCATGACATCTTGCAGGATATTATCCACAACGGCTACGAATCCTTTGCCAGACTGGCACTGACCGAACGACAGCAAACCTTATTACCGCCCTACCAGTTTCTGGCGCTGTTTCGTGCCGAATCGCATCAAGACGACGTACCGAGGCAATGGTTGCAGAAGCTGGTCGAGCTGGCGCAAACAGCAGCCCCGGAGGTTCAGCTGCTGGGCCCAATCCGGGCACCATTGGAACGCAAAGCCGGCAAATACCGCTGGCAGCTGCATTGCTACAGCGCCAGCCGCGCTGGCCTGCACCAACTGCTTGATCAACTGATTGCCGCCAGTCAAAGCTGGCCACTGAGCCGCAAGCTGCGCTGGCAACTGGATGTGGATCCGGTGGATTTGTCTTGAGCCAGCTAACTTGAGTTTGGGATGTCGATTGCACAGCTGTCCCCTAAACCGCTAGAATAGCCACTGATTTGATGTTGGAGTACCAGGCCCACCATGCCAAGACGTGATTATGTGAAAACCGCCCGCCCACAAGCCAAACCCCGAAAAAAAGCGCCGGCCAAAGCGCCTTTTCCCTGGCTGGTGCTGTCGGTTACCGCTGGGCTGGTGCTTCTCTTTGGCTGGTTTCTCTGGACCATCAACCAGCAGGAGCCGGTAACCACCAAACCGCAGCCCCCTGTTGTTGTCAAAGATGAATTACCAGAACGGCCAACGGAAGAGCCCTACCAGTACATTCGGGAGTTGGAAAACCGCGAAGTGGTGGTGGAAGTACGTGAGCTGGAGTCACGCGGACCCTTTCAGATGCAGTGCGCTTCCTTTCGAAGCGAGCAACAAGCCGATGCGATGCGGGCGCAGATTGCCTTTGCCGGTTTTTCGTCCAGCATCCGCCGTACTGAAGGCAGCAATGGTGTCTGGTATCGGGTAGTGCTGGGCCCTTACGACAGCCGTCGTCAGGCCGAAGCTGATCGCAACCGGCTGCGGCGAAACGGCATCAACAGCTGCCAAATTTGGAACTGGAACTAACCGCAGAGGCTAGTTCCCCCTTGAAAAGCACTGAAGGAGCCCTCAGATAGCTTGCATCTGACATGCCACAAGGGCTCCACATGACTACCATCGTTTCTGTTCGCCGCAATGGCCAGGTCGCACTGGGCGGCGATGGCCAGGTTTCGCTTGGCAATACCGTAATGAAAGGCAATGCCCGCAAAGTGCGCCGCCTTTACCACAACAAAGTGCTGGCCGGTTTTGCCGGCGGTACCGCCGACGCCTTCACCTTATTTGAACGCTTTGAAGCCAAACTGGAAATGCATCAGGGCCACCTGATGCGTGCTGCGGTGGAGCTGGCCAAAGACTGGCGCACCGATCGCATGCTAAGACGCTTAGAGGCCTTGCTGGCAGTAGCCGATGCCAACAGCTCACTGATCATCACCGGCAATGGCGATGTGATTCAGCCCGAACATGATTTGATTGCTATTGGCAGTGGCGGCCCTTTTGCCCAAGCCGCTGCGACCGCCCTGCTGGAAAATACCGAACTAGCCGCCCAGGACATTGTTGAAAAAAGTCTGACCATCGCCGGCAATATTTGCGTATTTACCAACCAGCACCACACCATTGAACAGTTATAAGCAGGTTTTATTATGTCCGATATGACACCCAGAGAAATTGTGCACGAGCTGGATCGGCACATCATCGGCCAGCATCAGGCCAAACGCGCTGTCGCCATTGCACTGCGTAACCGCTGGCGCCGGATGCAGCTGCCTGAAGCCTTGCGCCAGGAAGTGACGCCGAAAAATATTCTGATGATAGGCCCGACCGGTGTTGGTAAAACCGAGATTGCCCGCCGTTTGGCCAAGCTGGCCAATGCCCCTTTTATCAAGGTTGAAGCGACCAAGTTCACTGAGGTGGGCTATGTTGGTAAAGATGTGGAAAGCATCATCCGCGATCTGGCTGACAGTGCGGTAAAAATGCTGCGCGAGCAGGAAATTGCCAAAAACCAGTACCGCGCCGAAGAGGCCGCCGAAGATCGTATTTTAGATGCCTTGTTGCCTCGGGCCCGTGATAGCTGGCAAGACGATAAACCAGCTGAAGATAGCAACACCCGCCAGGTATTTCGTAAAAAGTTGCGTGAAGGCCAGTTGGACGACAAAGAAATTGATATCGACATCGCTCAGCAGCACATCGGTATTGAAATCATGACCCCACCAGGCATGGAAGAAATGACCTCGCAGCTGCAAAGCATGTTTCAGAACCTGGGCAGTGAGCGCAAGAAAAAGCGTAAACTGAAAATCAAAGATGCCTTTAAATTGCTGGTGGAAGAAGAGGCCAGCCGTCTGGTCAATCCGGAAGAATTGAAGCTGCAAGCCATTGAACTGGTCGAGCAAAACGGCATCGTGTTTTTGGATGAAGTGGACAAAATCTGCAAGCGGGAAAATGCCGGCGGCCCGGATGTCTCCCGCGAAGGGGTACAGCGCGACTTACTGCCTTTGATTGAAGGTTGCACCGTCAACACCAAGCACGGCATGATCAAAACCGATCATATTCTGTTTATCGCCTCGGGGGCATTCCAGATGAGCAAGCCCTCGGATCTGGTGCCAGAGCTGCAAGGCCGCTTGCCTATTCGGGTGGAGTTATCTGCACTGACCGCGGATGATTTTGAACGGGTATTAACTGAGCCAAAAGCCTCGCTAACCGAGCAAAGCATTGCCATGCTGGCCACCGAAGGGGTAACACTGGAGTTTACCAAAGACGGTATTCGCAAACTGGCCGACGCCGCTTTTCATGTCAATGAAAAGACGGAAAACATCGGTGCCCGTCGCCTTTATACCGTGATGGAACGCTTGCTGGATGAAATCTCCTTTGAAGCGGCTGATCATGCCGGTCAGAGCGTCTTGGTCGATGCGGCTTATGTCGACAAGCACCTGGATGCACTGGTGCAGGACGAAGACTTAAGTCGCTTTATTCTGTAATCATGAATATGGCTGCTGAGGTCCGCAAACTGCACTATCACAGACGCAGCAAACAGCTGGAGCTGGACTTTGCCGATGGCAGCAGCGCCAGCCTCTCGGCCGAGTTTTTACGGGTGCATTCCCCCTCGGCCGAAGTACAAGGCCATGGCAAGCCGATACTGGTGACAGATAAGCAACAGGTTGGCATCGAGCGACTGGAACCAAGTGGCCATTACGGCGTGCGGATTTGCTTTGACGATGGCCATCAAACGGGCATTTACCGCTGGGCCTACCTAAAGCAGCTTGCCAATGAGCAAACCGAACTGTGGCAACAGTACCAGCAGCGACTGGCAGCCGCCAAAGCCCGACAAGACAGTGTCCCTATTCGTTTTATGGATGCTGCAGACAGCAGCAAAGACCGTTGATGCTGCATTGACGGGCACTAGTCCGGCGGCCCGGTGTCCATCTCTTGCCGTTCACCGTACAACCGTTGCCAGGCCTGCTGCAGACGCTCCACCACCGCTGCACGGGTTCCTTTACTGGCCGCCAGATAAACATCCGCCCGTGATGCCGGAATAGGCAGCAACACCTGCACTGCATCGCCGGGTAATTGATAAGGTTGTAATAACTCCGGCAACAGCAAGGGGTTTTCCACCACCGCATCGACCCGGCCATTCATTAACAGTTGCAGCGCTTCATCGGTACTGGCAGTATAAAACACATCCAACAACCCCGCTTCAGGCAAGCTTTGTACCAGAGAAACAGCCGTATGACCTCTCGCTAGCGCCAAAGATAGAGGCTGCTGATGCTGCAAACGACTGTGCAAAGGCTGCAACTTGTCAGCTTTTACCAGCACAGCCAGCTCAAAACTTGCGATGCAGCCAATCCATTGAAACTCTGCTTCCCGTTCATCTGTGCGAGCTATCGGATAGATCAGCACATTGGGTTCAGTTTGGGCCAGTTGATAGGCTCTGGCCCAGGGGTAGATCGCAAACTCAGCCTCTGCACCCGCCTCTGCCAGCAATTGACGAACCCAGTCAGTATTGCTGCCCGATACTTCCCCCTGCTCCAGCATCTGGTAAGGGCTCATGGCTGTGGTCACTGCTTTCAGCGGTTCTGCGTTGACCCAGCTAAAGCAACTAAAGCATACAGCCCATAGCAAAGTGCGCATTTCATCGTCCCTAATTTAGTGCATGCCTTGACTATAAAGCTGTCCCTAAAAATGTCAACTCAGGCTTTAAAGCGATCCACCGTCTGGTGCAAGCGGGCTGCCTGCATCGCCACTTCTTCACTGATTTCAGCATTGTGCTGCGCATGCTGATACGACTGCACCGAAATATCACGGATTTTTACTACATTCTGGTTCACTTCAGCCGCCACCTGGCTTTGTTCTTCAATGGCCGCCGCTATCTGGGTGGTCATGTCCATGATGCCACTGACATCCTCGGTAATTTGTTCAAGCAGCTGCCGCGCCAGCAGCGCCTGCTCGGCACTGGATAAACCCTGCTCACGGCAATGCAGCATCACCTGCACAATGTCCTGAGTACGCCCCTGCAAGCCACCAATGATCTGTTCTATTTGCCTGGTGGACTCCTGGGTACGCATGGCCAGATTACGCACCTCGTCCGCCACCACCGCAAAACCACGACCCTGCTCGCCCGCCCTGGCCGCTTCAATGGCTGCATTGAGCGCCAGCAAGTTGGTCTGCTCGGCAATGCCGCGGATCACATCCAAGACCGATCCTATGGTTTGACTGTCTTGCTCCAGTGCTTCCACCACCTGAGTGGCATCCTGCAGCTCAGCCGATAAACGCTGAATGCCAGCGACGGTTTTTTCCACCTCTTGCTGGCCATGCTGGGCATTGTCATTGGTACTGCTGGCGCGGCTAGCGGTGCTTTCAGTATTGCCGGCAATTTCATTGATGGTGGCCCCCATCTCAGTGACTGCGGTTGCCACCATATCGCTTTCCTGCTGCTGCAGCTGCATGCCATCGCTGGTTTCATTGGTGGATTTGGCCAGTTGCTGGGTGGCGGTATCCAGCATCTCCAATGCCTGATTGACATTGTTCACCAGGTCCTGAAAGTCGCCAATCATGCCATTGACATCATGGGCTAGCTGGGTCATTTCATCCTTGCCCTCTACCTGGATACGCTGACGAAAATCGTTGTCACGCCGGATCAGGCCAACAGTCTGGCAAACCGCCAGGATCGGCTGCAAAATGCTGCGGCTGGTTAAAAATACCAGCCCTAGCACCACCAACAGCACCAGCACAAAAAAGCTGAGCGCCAACCACTGGGTGCGGGCAACCGCATCAGCTATTGCCTGACCGGTCGCATCCGATAGTTGCTGCAAGCTTTGCTCAGTCGCATGAATAGCGCGGCGCATCTCCCCCTGCAAACCCGAGTTTTGATCAAGCCCAGCCTGCTGATACGCCGATACCAGATTGGAAAACGCCTGCTGATAGTCAGCTAACAATTGCAGTACTTGCTGACGACTGGTGGCATCAACAATGCCAATCTGAATCGCTCGCTGCAGGCTCTGGGCATCCTGACCAAAACGTTGATAATAGTCTGCATCGCGGCGTAATAAGAAATCTTTCTCGTGGCGGCGCAACTGCAGTAACTGCGCCATTAAGCGATCATCGGAACGTTGCTGGATGATGCTTTCAATTTGCTGCGCTGCCTGGCGTAACTCCCCCTGTAAACCATCATTGGGGGTAAGGCCCATCATTTGATATTGACGTACTAGGGCAGCAAAGCTTTGTTGGTACCGCTCGGTCAATTGGTTGAATTCATGCAGTGGACCTCGATCAATGCCATGCCGCTGAAGGTTTGCATCCAGACTGTTGGTCAATTGCTGCATACCACTGTAGTCTTGTTGCATTCGCTCCAGATAACGCGCTTCAAACCGCAGCAAAAAGTCTTTTTCGTGGCGGCGAAACATCAACACATCGGTATTCAAGCGCTGAACACTTTCCTGCGCCTGAGCCAGGCTCGTCAACTGGCTGCTTTGATAAAACAGCAGCCACAACATCACCAACATCGCCAGCACCAAAGCAATGCCATTCGCCATCAACCGCTGTTTAATACTAAATTGACGAAACATAATCTCTCCTGTCAGAGCGCTCCTGAGTTCATTAACAAGAATAGTGAGTAATTTCTGATACTGCGCGCAAATCAAAGAAAAAGTTGATGCACCGCTAAGATTCTGCAGATAAAGGACAAAGAGCCGGGATAAGCGCTTGAGCTGTCACACAGGGCAGTTATACTATGGTGACCCACGCTGTTCATCCGGAGCCACCCATGGAATACAACACTTCTGAACTTTCTGATCTGTACGCCGACTCAATTGATGTGGTGGAGCCTATCTTCAGCAACTACGGTGGCCGCCGCTCTTTTGGTGGCCAGGTTCGTACCATCAAATGCTTTGAAGACAATGGCCTGATTCGTCAGGTGCTGGCCGAATCAGGGATTGGCAAGGTACTGCTGATCGATGGCGGTGGTTCGACCCGCCGGGCTTTGCTGGATGCCGAACTGGTTTCCCTGGCCAACAGCCAGGGCTGGGAAGGGATTGTTTGCTATGGTTGTGTACGGGATGTCGATGCACTGGAAGACTTTGACGTCGGAGTACAGGCCATCAATGCCATCCCGGTCGGCGCCGATGATAAAGGCTTTGGCGAGCTGGATGTGCCTGTGAACTTTGCCGGCGTTACTTTTTTGCCGGACGATCATCTCTACGCCGATAATACCGGTATTATTTTATCACCCGATCCACTGGATATTGAATAAACCATGTCTTTGCTGCGCTACCAAACCGAACAGCTCAAGGCCTGGTTCACGCCCCGAGCAGATGAACAAAAGCAAGGCCAAAGCCTGTTGCTACTTGATGATGCCCTGCCTATCACCGAAGCATTGCAACAGGCAAAATCGCAAGGCGCCCGCTTTGCATTGCTGGGGATCCCGGAAGATATTGGCCCAAGGGCGAATCTTGGCCAGGGCGGCGCAGACCTTGGCTGGCAAGCCTTTTTACGCTGCTGGCTGAGCCTGCAGGCCAATCAGTTTACGGACGCAGCAGGCCCAATTTTACTAGCCGGTGCAGTGGACTGCGCGGACTTGCAGCAGCAAAGCCAGACGTTGGACAGCAGCAAGCCAGAGCAGCTGCAGCAATTACGGCAGCTGTGTGCCAAGCTGGATGTTCGGGTAGAGCAAGCCATCCAACCTTTGTTTGATGCTGGCTTTGATGTGATGGTGATTGGTGGTGGCCACAACAATGCTTATCCCATTATCAAGGCGTTGGCGCAACAAACCGGCTTGCCTGTCAGCTGTGCGAACCTGGACCCACATGCCGACTTCCGCGCGCTGGAAGGCCGCCACAGCGGCAATGGTTTTAGCTACGCCAAAGCGGAGCAATTGCTGGATCATTACTTTGTGCTTGGCCTGCACGAATTAAAGAACAACAGGGCCAGCCTGACTGCGTTGCAACAAGCCGGCATTGAGTTTATCAGCTTACAAAAACTAAGCCCTCGCCGGGAAATTTCATGGCCAGAGGCCGTGGATCAATGCGTTGATTTTGTCGCCAGCTCGGAAGGGGCTATAGGTATTGAACTGGATACCGACAGCATTGAGTTGATGCCAGTCAGTGCCTTTACCAGCTGTGGCCTTTCAGTAAAGGCGGCTGAGCAATACGTCTACCAAATGGCGCAATTACCTCGCTGCCGCTACCTGCACCTGGCAGAAGCTGCCCCTGGCCGCCACCCGGCCGGACAGGCCGGCGGTATGCAACATGCGGGGCAGGTCCTTGCAGCGCTATGCTATGCCTTTATTCAGGCGAGAGCGTCGCTGCCTGCCCAGACGAATGCCTCCACTGCCTAAGCCAGGGCTCTAATCCTGCTAACTCAAAGGGCCTGGAGTAAAAGAAACCCTGGCCCCGGGTGCACCCCATACGCAGTAACTTCTGCTCGACCAACTCTTCTTCTATCCCTTCGGCAACAACCCCCAGGCCAAGATTACGGGCAATATCAATGATGGCCCCGGCAATGGCAATATGGGTGTCGCTTTTGTGAAGATCGTTGATAAAGCTACAATCAATTTTGACGTGACTGATCGGCAACTGGCGAAGATAAAACAGCGAAGAAAACCCGGTACCAAAATCATCCAGCGCCATTTCTACCCCAAGGTTCTTTAACCGCTGCAACATAGTAAGTGCCCGCACTGGATCATCCGTTAGCACCCGCTCGGTGAGCTCAAGCACCAGACTGGCTGGTTTTACCTGATACTCCAACAGCAAACCTTGCAGGTAATCCACCAGCTCATCCTGCAATAAATCTTTACTGGATAGATTCACCGCCAGCTTCATGGTTGGAAACTCCGTTTTTAACGCCGCGAGGCTGGCAACGGCGTGCTGCAATACCCATTCAGTCAGTGAGTAGATCACCCCCAGTTCCTCAGCGGTTTCCAGGAAGTCTTCCGGTGACAATAAACCCAGCCGCGGATGCTGCCAACGAACCAGCACTTCAAATGCCAGTAGTTGGCGCTGCTTTAACTCGATCTGGGGTTGCACATAGAGTAACAGTTGATTTTGCTCAATGCCCTGGCGCAATTCAGCCATTAAGCGTAGCTTGCCGTCGGTGTAATTCAGTAACGAGGGATCAAAGACGGCATTATCCGGCGCCTGACAGCGATGATGTTGCAGCGCAAGATAGGCACGATCCATCAGCTCATTTAATTGACTGCCGTGCTCAGGAAAACAGGCAATACCACTGACCAATTGATAGCTCATAGCGCTGCTTTGCAGTACCAACGGCTGCGTGACCGAGTCCTCAACCTGTTTGGCCAATTGCTCAGCCAGATAAGGTTTGGTGGTGATATCAACCCAGGACATAAAAGCAACACCGCCCAGATGGCACAACCGAATGGCTTTTTGCTCGCGCCACTCCAGACAAAGCAATTCGTCGTGCTGATGCAATTGCTCGTTGATGCGATGCGCCAGCTGCATCAGCAATAAATTACTGTTCTGATAACCCAGTGCTTCGTTAATTTGTTCAAACTGAGTCACTTTAAACAACAGCAAAGCAAAACGTTTGCCTTCTGCCTGCTGCAACACAGGTTTCAGCTGTCGTCGTAACAGCTCTTTGTTGGGATAGCCACTGATTTCATCATGCAGTAAAGCATGCTCTGGCTCAGTCCGCGACACCCGCTGACGCAGTTGCTGCTGCAGCACCCGGATCCGCCATAACAACAGCAAAATCACCACCACCAACGCCAACGGCCACCACAGCAACCAGGCCGGCACAGCCGAAATTGCGGCAAAAGTCGGTAAGGGGCTCGCCAGTAAGCAAGCAGTTAAAATGCGCATTCTTTACAACTCAGTAGCATTCATCCGCCTAGCATAGCTGCTTTGCTCCAATTGTAAAGTCAGGTCTTGATTGGTACTGGCAGGCCAGCCATCACCACTTGCCGCAACGGGTTCACCCCCTGCTGATACACCAGCTCCGCCGGCTGGCTGATGGCATAACAGCCAAAATTGGCTTTGTTGCCAATGGCCAGGGTGCCGGCATCACGGATGCCAAGCGCTGTCGCGGCATGACGGGTCACGCCAAGCAAGGCTTCTTCCGGCGTTAAGCCAAAGAAAGTACAGGCCATATTCAGCATCAGTGGCAGGTTGCACAGCGGCGAAGTGCCTGGGTTTAAGTCGGTGGCAACCGCCATCGGCACCTGATAACGGCGCAGCAGTTCAACCGGCGGTTTTTTGGTTTCTTTTAAAAAGTAAAAAGCACCCGGCAGCAGTACCGCCACAGTACCGGCTTTCGCCATCGCCTGCACACCAGCCTCATCCAGATACTCAATGTGATCGGCCGACAAGCCGCCAAACTCGGCGACCAAAGCACTGCCACCCAGATTGGACAACTGCTCAGCATGGGCTTTGACCGGCAATCCCAATGCTGTGGCGGTTTCGAACAGCCGCCGGCTTTGTTCGACGCTAAAGCCAATGCCTTCGCAAAACACATCGACCGCATCGACCAGTTGCTGACGATGCAGCTCGGGCAGCATGGTCTGACACAGGTAATCGATGTAAGCATCACTGTCGCTAAATTCCGGCGGCAGAGCATGAGCCCCTAAAAAAGTGGTATGGATACGAATGGGGTGATGTGCCGCCAGCTCACGCGCCACCTGCAGCATTTTTTGCTCGCTGGCCAAGTCCAGCCCGTAGCCAGATTTAATTTCCACTTCGGTCACCCCTTGCGATAGCAAGGCATTGAGCCGATCTTTACCCAGCACAAACAGCTGCTCGGCACTGGCTTCGCGGGTGGCTTTCACGGTGGAGCGGATCCCACCGCCGGCTTTGGCGATGGCCTCGTAGCTGACGCCTTGCAGCCGCATTTCAAACTCGTTGGCCCGGTTGCCACCATAGACCAGATGGGTATGGCAATCGATCAGCCCCGGCACCAGCCACTGCCCCTGCACATCGTACAAAGGGGTACTTAGTGCATCAAAGGCGGACAGTTCAGTTTTCGGGCCCAGCCAGGCAATGCGGCCGTCTTTTACCGCCATGGCACCATCTTTGATGGCGCCATAGGGTTCGCTGCCGGCTTGCATGGTGGCCAGATTGGCATTGAGCCAAACCGCATCAAATTCAGTCATTAAGCTACTCCGCGATCCATTCAGTGTTGTGTCGATAAAAATAGTGTACCGCAAAAACTTGTATATACAACCAAGATCAGCTATTTTTATTACCAGCATGTTCAACCAATGGATCCTCATCGCATGGCCGTCGCAAAATTTGCCGAAATCAAAGATTTTATGCTGACGCAGATCGAAATCGGTGCCTGGCCCGAGCACAGCCGGGTTCCGTCCGAGAACGAGCTGGCCGAACAGTTTGCCGTGAGCCGGATGACCGCCCGCCGTGCGCTGCAAGAGCTGACCGAGCAAGGTATTTTGTACCGCACCCAGGGTGTTGGCAGCTTTGTTGCGGCGCTGAAGTCGCAATCTTCCTTGCTGGAAATTCGCAACATTGCCGATGAAATCCACAGCCGCGGTCACAGTCACAGAGCCGTGCTGATTCAACTGACCGAACTGCCCTGCCCGGCCACCGTGGCGGCAGCACTCGGTTTAAAACACAACGAGCGGGTGTTTTTCTCGCTGATTGTGCATTTTGAAGACCGCCAGCCGCTGCAGCTGGAAGCCCGTTACGTCAATCCGCGGCAAATACCGGAGTACATGGCGCAGGATTTTTCCGCCATCACGCCGCACCTGTATTTAAGCCAGGTGGCGCCGCTGACCGAAGCGGAGCATACGGTGGAAGCCATCTTGCCGGACAGCTTCACCTGCCAGCATTTGCAATTGAAAAAACCCGAACCCTGCCTGCGTCTGACCCGTCGCACCTTTAGCCGCGATGGTGCCGTCAGCCTGGCGTACCTGACCTCCCCGGGCAGCCGTTACCGGCTCGGGGGCCACTTAAATTTCGCGCCAGCAGGCGCAACCAGGAGCTAATGATGTCTGATCCTCGTATCGATAACAGCCGGGTGATCCGCGCAACCAGAGGCGCGGAAAAAACCGCCAAAAGCTGGCTGACCGAAGCCGCCAAACGCATGCTGATGAACAACCTGGACCCGGATGTGGCCGAACACCCGCAATCGCTGGTGGTGTATGGTGGCATTGGCCGGGCGGCCCGTGACTGGGCCTGCTTTGACAAAATTGTTGAAGTGCTCGACCGGCTGGAAGACGACCAGACCTTGCTGGTGCAAAGTGGCAAGCCGGTCGGTGTCTTCCCCACCCACCCGGATGCGCCCCGGGTGCTGATTGCCAACTCCAATCTGGTGCCGGCCTGGGCCAACTGGGAGCACTTTAACGAGCTGGATAAAAAAGGCCTGATGATGTACGGCCAGATGACGGCCGGCTCCTGGATTTACATTGGCTCGCAAGGCATCGTGCAAGGCACGTACGAGACCTTTGTGGCTATGGCCAAACAGCATTTCAATGGCGATGCCAGCGGCAAATGGATCCTGACCGGTGGCCTGGGCGGCATGGGTGGCGCTCAGCCACTGGCCGGCACCATGGCCGGTTTTCATATGATTGCCTGTGAAGTCGATGAAAGCCGCATTGATTTCCGCCTGCGCACCGGCTACGTCGATGTCAAAGCCACCAGTCTGGATCAGGCGTTGCAGCTGCTGGAGCAAGCCAAAGCCTCCGGCAAGCCGACGTCCATTGGTTTGCTGGCCAATGCCGCCGATGTCTTTGCTGAGCTGGTAGAGCGCAACATCATCCCGGATGTGGTGACCGATCAAACCTCTGCCCACGACCCACTGAATGGGTACCTGCCACAAGGCTGGAGCATGAGCGAAGCCGCCGAGCGCCGCCAGCAAAACCCGGAGCAGGTGGTCAAAGCCGCCAAGCAGTCGATGGCGGTGCAAGTTCAGGCCACACTCGACATGCAAAGCAAAGGCGCGGTAGCGGTCGATTACGGCAACAACATTCGCCAGATGGCCAAGGACGAGGGCGTACAGAATGCCTTTGACTACCCGGGCTTCGTGCCGGCCTACATCCGGCCGCTGTTTTGTGAAGGCGTTGGGCCATTTCGCTGGGTGGCGCTGTCGGGCGATCCGGAAGACATTTACAAGACCGACCAAAAAGTCAAAGAGCTGATCCCGGACAACCCGCATCTGCACCACTGGCTGGATATGGCGCGTGAGAAAATCCACTTTCAGGGCCTGCCAGCCCGCATCTGCTGGATTGGCTTAAAAGATCGGGCTCGTATCGCGCTGGCCTTTAACGAGATGGTGCAAAGCGGCGAGCTGAAAGCCCCTATCGTCATTGGCCGCGACCATCTGGACTCCGGCTCCGTTGCCAGCCCGAACCGGGAAACTGAGGCCATGCTGGATGGCTCGGATGCGGTCTCCGACTGGCCACTACTGAACGCCTTGCTGAACACCGCCGGTGGCGCCAGCTGGGTCTCCCTGCACCACGGTGGTGGTGTCGGCATGGGCTATAGCCAGCACTCAGGTGTGGTGATTGTGGCCGATGGCACCGAAGCGGCCGCCAAACGGCTGGGCCGGGTGCTGTGGAACGATCCCGGTACCGGCGTGATGCGCCATGCCGATGCCGGCTACGACATTGCCCAAAACTGCGCCCGTGAGCAAGGGCTGGATTTACCGATGCTGAGCACCAAGGAGTAAGCCATGACTACCCCATTTATCGTGACACCCGGCCAGCTTAGCCTGAGTCAGTTGCGCCAGCTCTGGCAAAATGACCAGGCCATTGCGCTGGACAAAGCCGCCTACCCGGCCATTGCCGCCTCGGCCAAAACCGTGGCTGATGTGCTGGCCAAAGGCAAAACCGTCTATGGCATCAATACCGGCTTTGGCCTGCTGGCCAATACCAAAATTGCCCCGGATCAGCTGGAATTGCTGCAACGCTCCATCGTGCTATCGCACGCTGCTGGCTATGGCGAGCTGATGGCCGATCAGACGGTACGGCTGATGATGATTTTAAAAGTCAATTCGCTGTCGCGTGGCTATTCGGGCATCCGGCCAGAAATCATCGATGCGATAATTGCCATGGTCAATCAAGGCGTGTACCCCTGCATACCGGCCCAAGGCTCAGTCGGTGCCTCCGGCGATTTGGCGCCGCTGGCGCACATGGTACTGCCGCTGATTGGCGAAGGTGAGGTGCGTTATCAGGGCAAGCAACTGCCAGCCAAAGCAGGCTTGCAACTGGCAGGCCTTGAGCCTGTGGTACTGGCCGCCAAAGAAGGTCTGGCGCTGCTGAACGGTACCCAGGCCTCGACTGCGCTGGCGCTGGAAGGCCTGTTTAAAGCTGAAGACTTGTTTGCTGCCGCCAGCGTGATTGGCGCTTTAAGTGTGGAGGCCGCCCTTGGCAGCCGCTCGCCGTTCGATGCCCGCATTCATGCCATTCGTGGCCAGCAGGGTCAGATCGATGCGGCCGCCATTTACCGTCACCTACTGGCAGAGCGCTCTGAGCTTGGCGACTCGCATCAGGATTGTGAAAAGGTGCAAGATCCCTACAGCCTGCGCTGTCAGCCACAGGTCATGGGCGCTTGCTTAACGCAAATCCGCCAGGCCGCTGTGGTGCTTGAAACCGAAGCCAATGGCGTCACCGACAACCCGCTGGTGTTTGCCGATGAGGGCGATATCCTGTCCGGCGGTAACTTCCACGCCGAGCCGGTGGCGATGGCGGCCGATAACCTGGCGCTGGCGATTGCCGAAATCGGCTCCTTGTCCGAGCGGCGGATGGCGCTGCTGATTGATGCCAGCTTAAGCAAACTGCCGGCCTTTCTAGTCAACAACGGCGGTGTCAACAGCGGCTTTATGATTGCCCAGGTGACCTCAGCTGCCTTGGCATCGGAAAACAAGTCGCTGGCCCACCCGGCCAGTGTCGACAGCCTGCCGACCTCGGCTAACCAGGAAGATCATGTCTCGATGGCTACTTTCGCCGCCCGGCGGCTGGCCCAGATGGCCGACAATACCCGTGGTGTCTTGGCCGTCGAGTACCTGGCTGCCGTGCAGGGACTGGATTTTCGTGCACCGCTTAAATCCACCGAACGGCTGGAGCAGGCTCGAGCACTCTTGCGTGACCAGGTCAGCTTTTATGCCGAAGATCGCTACTTCGCACCGGATATCAAAGCCGCCGCCGAGCTGCTGGCCAGTGGCCGCTTAAGTAAGCTGCTGCCTGCAGCCATGCTGCCCAGCCAGTAAGATCTCAAGCCCAGGTCCACCACAGCGGACCTGGGCTTTCCTGATTGCCCAACAGCACAAGCACTACTACCTCTTCATCTGGCTGGACCAGTTTGCGAAGATTTGTTATGGTCAGAGCAGGCTATAATAAAAATTCAAATAAGCTGAGACCTTACCATGACACTGACCATTGCGCATCGCATCATCCTTGGATTTGGCTTGATTGTCCTCTTGCTGGTAGTGGCCAGCGGCTCTGCACTGCTTAGCTTTCTATCGATTGAAGAGTCTACCCGCAATGTCAATGAACGCGCCATTCCAACCCAGCAACTAAGTAATCAGGCTCAAATCCGGCTACTGAGTATGGCCAATGCCAGTGCCCAGGGTTTTTCTGCCGAAGAACCCGCCCTGATCAGTCAACAGCAACAGCTTTTTACCCAGGCCGATAGCGGCCTGCAGCAGCTGTTACAGCAAGCAGCCGAGCTAACAGAACAACATCATGAGTTGCAACAGACTCTGCAACAAGCCGAACAGCAAAGCAGCGCCTACCGCCAATCCGTCCGGCAGATGTTTACACTCAGGATGGAAGTAGAGCAAAGCCGTGCTGAAGTGCAGCAGGTATTCCAGCAATTGGAGCAGCAATTAGATGCCCTGGGTGCTCTGTTACTGGATTTATCTTATCTGGATGGCGCCGATAGCGATACGCTGGAGCTGATCGAAGGCACCGCTGGTCGTATTGACGGCCAGTTGCTGGGCCTCATCAATACCTTACGGGAAGTTGCCAATGCCAACGAGCTGACTCAGTTACAACGCAGCGAAGACAATATCAACTTTGCTTTTAGTGATATGCAGGTCAATATCGATTACCTGGCTCAGTTGGTAGCAAACATTGACACCGGCGGGCTTTGGTCGGATTTTGAGGCGCAGCTGCAACAACTGGAGCAACAGCTGGTGCAGCAACAAACATTACTGAGCCTGCAGCAACAGCGGCTAACAAAGCAACAGGCAGCGCGTCAGCATCTAAACCAGGCAGAACTGGAGTTTAGTAATGGCATCACAGCCTTGCAGCAGATGGCCAGTGCCGCTGATCAGCAGGTCAGTCAACTGCAGCAAGCCGTGAGCCGTACCATTTCGCAAGGCAATTGGCGCAATGTCATCATTTTGCTGGTGCTTATCGTGCTGGCCAGCGTGATTGCCTGGGTGACCATCCGCGCCATGCTGCAACCGCTGGCTAAAATCAACCAGGTGCTGGGGGTGATGGCGCAAGGCGATCTGAGCCAGCGCCTGACCATTCAGCGGGATGACGAGTTTGGTAAGCTGGCACGCAATGTCAATCAACTGGTGGAGTCGCTTAGCAGTCTGGTGCAACGTATCCAAAACTTCGCCAGTGAACTCAGCCATAGTGCGCAACGTTCCGGTACAGATGTGCAGGATATTCGCGCAGCACTGCAGCAGCAAACCAGCCAAATCGCCAGCATCAACTCAAGTACTCATCAACTCAGTGAACAAAGCCAGCACATTGCCGAGCAGGCAGCTCAGGCCGTACAAGAAATGCAACAAGGCATGCAACACAACAAGCAAGTCCATCAACTGTCTGAGCAAAACAATCAGCGTATTGGTCACCTGGCCAAACAGCTGCACAGCATTGATGATCGGATGCAACAGGTCAATGAGCAAACCAAACAAATAGGCAGTATTCTGGATACGATTGGCAGTATTGCCGAGCAAACCAATCTGCTGGCACTCAATGCCGCCATTGAGGCCGCTCGGGCCGGTGAGCAGGGGCGCGGTTTTGCGGTGGTCGCTGATGAAGTGCGCACCCTGGCAGGCCGAACTCAGCAGGCAACCAATGACATTCAAACCATGATAGAGACTCTGCAGCAAGGCACCAAAGCAGCTGTGCTGGCGGTGCAACAAGGCAATAACGATGCCAGCCAATGCGTGCAGGAAAATCAGGCGTTGCTGCAAGCATTGCAACACATTCACCATGCCATTACCCAGATGCACGGCATTAATGCCAGCATTGCTGATGCCACCGCCTTGCAACTAAGTCAGGGCGGGCAAATCAATCAGTCGATGGAAGTCGTGGTACAGCTTGCTCAGAACAGCACAGAAAGAGCCAACAGCACTCAGGCTCACAGCCAGGATGTGACACGGTTGGCTTCAGAATTGGAGCAGGCCAGTGCGGCTTTCCGTTTGCGACAGTAAGCCTGAGCGACTGAGCCCCTGCTCCAGTAAATTTGGTTGGTATTCAAGCAGCTCTATATTGGCTTCACGGGCAAAAATACGCTCCTGGCTGGTGAAGCCCTGAAAGCTAACCAGCATACCTTGCTGACAATCGTGACTGAGCATCTGCTGAAAGCGTTCGCGTAAACACTCCATTGTGACCATATTGTCTGCATCCGGATGAAAGTACACCAGGGTTTTGCCGGTTTTACTGTGCCAGAAAAACACCTCAGTCCCATCTGTGCTGGCAGGCTCCATCGTGCCCTGCTGTTGCAACTGCTGCTTTAGGCGGCTGAAAAAAAACTCCTGCTGCTCGAATCGATCCTGTTCACGTTGAAATCGTTTAGGAAGTGCCAACCAACGGTTGCCGGAATCCATTTCGATAAAAGCGATCAGATTAAACATCAGAGCCGATACAAACAGCAGGACAAACGCCCACAACAGGAAAGTGGACCAAAACTCTGATAACACCAGAGCTGATTGGGAAAACACAATGGAATGTTCAGAAAACAACAAGAATAAAGCCCCTGCTGCTATCCCTAGCAAGGTGCTGATGGTAGATAGCAACAACCATTGACTGCGCATGATAACTCAACCTTGAGTAGCAAATACTGTGAGGTGGAGTATGGGGTTTTAACAGGAACAAGTCCTGACAAAAGCCTGATAAAAGTCGGATAAAGTCACCAGCAAGCTGATAAAAATGTGTTTAAGGCCGATCATCCAGTGCTTGCAGTGCCGATGGATAGCGATATTGAAATGGAAGCTGCTGTTGAATACGCTTAGCCAGGACTCTGCGCTGATTATCCGTAGTGTTCCCATCAGTCAATGCATTTCGTTGTAACAGCGCCCGGGCCTTGGCATAAAACTGCTTACGAGAAACAAAATCCGGGCAGCATAGATTGTACCGTTCAGGCCAGGCCTGTTGCTGCAAAATCACCCGCACTGCCTCGATCACATCGCTGCTATGCACCATGTTGACCGGCGCATCCGGATCAGTCAACACATCGTTTCGTAGGAAGTTCCCGGGGTGCCGCCCCGGGCCAAACAGGCCGCCCAACCGCAAAGTGCAGGTTGGCAAAGCCTGTTGCAGCAGTTGCTCGCCCTGATACAGCAATTGAGCTTTGGCATCCGTCAGTAGCAACTGACTTTGTTCATCCACTTCACCGCTCAGACCGCTATAAGCGCCGGTCGAACTAAAATGTATGCAAGCCAGGCTTCCAGCAGCCTGCATCAACCTGACCAAAGAATTCAGACTATCCAGATAACCAGCCCCAGACTGTTTACGCCAACCTGGTGTAATCGCGCAAATCACCACCGCCTGCTGAAACTGCTGCAGCACAGTGGGCGAATGGGGCAATGACAACGGCAGGCTAAGCACCTGGGCTGGCACACCTTGCGGCAGCTCTGCCAACCCAGCCTCAGACTGACGGGTCACCAGCAGTGGATGCCCCTCTTGCTGCAGAACAGGCAGCAATTGCTGCCCCAACCAGCCACAACCAAGCAGGATGACTTTCATGGTGCTCTCCGCGGCAACAGCGCTTTGTACTGTCCTTCAAACAGAGCAACGACCTTACCGGCACTTAACAACTCGACCCTAATGTGCTGACTGGCATGCCTGCCCTGCTTCAATACCGTTAAATCCCCTTTTGCACTCAGTAAGGAGCAGCGTGCTTCCGGCTGTGCTTGCATCGGTTTCAGGTAACGAATGCTGCCATCAGCCAACACCAGGTCCGCTTGTAACTCAAGCGCTTGCAGCTGCAAATGCAGCAAACCCCAGCCTGTCAGGGTGGCCAGGCTATACAGGCTACCCGCAAACATGGTGCCATGCAGGTTAATATTTGGCTCCAATGGTGCCTGACAACGAAGCTCGGCGCCATCAAAGGCCGCAATCTCAAGTTGCATAAAACGGCTTAGCGGAATGTGCTGATGCCAGCTTTGCTGCAGTTGCTGACAGCGTTGCTGCCAAACTGCGTCAGTCCCTGGCAAACGCAAATAACGCTGCATGCGGTAATGCACAATGCCAAACTGACTAGGTGCATCGTGTTGCTTGCTGTAGCCGAGCCGTTGATAAAATCCCACGGCACTGTCGCGGGCATTCAATACCACCACGCTGCAGCCAAGCGCTAACGCTTGCTGCTCAAGCTCCGTCAGCAAACGGGCACCCAGTTGCCGGCCCTGATACGCCCGGTCCACAGCCATGTAGCGAACTTGCGCCTTACCATCATCCAGCTGATGCAAGCGACCCACGCCGATCAGGCGATCACCATCCATCAGCATGCGATGATGGCTTTGCTGCTCCAACTCATCACGTTCTGACCCAACAGGCTGCTGCCAGGGGGCCCGAAGTTGTTGCCAGCGGAACTGATAGTAGGCCTGCCAGTCGGCATCGGTTTGCGGGGTGCGGATACGAATCGTCATGGTTTAATTACTTTTGCTTTCCAGTACAAAGGTGACAGGACCATCGTTGACCAAGGCGACCTGCATATCAGCGGCAAAGCGGCCGCACGCCACCATCAGGTTATGTTCTTCACAACGCTCGATAAAGTGCTGATACAACCGCTGTGCCTGCTCTGGGGCTGCTGCCTGCGAGAAGCTGGGTCTAAGCCCGGTGTTGGTGTCTGCCGCCAAAGTAAACTGGGATACCACCAATAACTGGCCTTTGACCTGCTGCACATTCAAATTCATTTTACCGTTTTCATCGCTAAAAACCCGGTACTTACAGACTTTATCGGCCAAAAGTGCTGCAGTGAGCTCTGTATCCGCTTGCTCCACGCCAAGCAGTACCAGCAAGCCCTGCTCGATCTGTGCAATTTGCTCGCCTGCGACAGCAACACTGGCACTGCTTACCCGTTGTATCAAAGCTTTCATTCGCAGCACTCCTCCGACTCACTGACTTTATCCGTATGAAGCTGTTCCCAGTCTTTCAGATACGCGGTCAACTCAGCGCCAACCAAAACCACCAGCCAGCACAGGTACACCCACAGGAATAAAATGGGCACCAAGGCCATGGCACCATAGATCACCTGATAGGATGGAAAGTGCGTGATGTAAAGCGCGAAACCATACTTCAACAACTCAAACAATAGCATGGCCATTAATCCACCCCAAAAAGCATGCCGGATCCGAACCTTGGTATTGGGCACCACCAGATACAAAATACAAAATGCCAGCCAGGACATCAGATAAGGCACTAGGCCCAATAAGAAGCTGGACAAGCCCGGGGTAAAATCATCAGCAAAGCGGGTCAGCGTGACCAGATAGGAGCTCACCGCAATGGAGGTGCCGAACAGGATAGGGCCCAAAGTCAGGATCATCCAGTAGATGGAAAACGAAATCACCGGCCGGGGCCGCTTGCTGATGCGCCAGATCTTGTTCAGTGTTTTGTCGATGTTATGAATTAACAGCAGCGCCACTACGATCAATGCTGAAATACCAATGGCCGTCATACCTCGGGTATTACCGATAAATTCATTCAGATAGTCTTTGATTTCATCACCACGCGACGGCACCACATTGGCATAAAGCAGGCTTTCCATGCTTTGGCGAAACTCAGCAAACATAGGAAAAGCGCTCAGCATCGAGAACATCACTGCAATAAAGGGCACCAGCGATAACAAGGAAATATAGGCCAGATAACCACCCACCAGATTAATCTGATCGTGCTGGCATCGCCCGATATAGCCTTTAACGAACTGCGAGCTGGCGTTGAGAAACTCACGCCACTTAATGGCTTGCACCAAAGCACTCCTTGGTCTTCGATTTGGCCTCAGTGTATAAAAAAAGCCGGGAACTGACCAGCAGTTCCCGGCTTTCAAGCCAGTTTAACAGTTAGCTCAGCGACAATCAGGCACCTGACTGACGGCTGGCCCGTTTACGATCATTTTCAGTCAGATGGCGCTTACGAATACGGATCGAAGCTGGGGTCACTTCCACCAGTTCGTCGTCATCAATAAATTCCAGCGCCTGTTCCAACGTGAAACGGATAGGTGGTACCAGGTTGATGGCTTCATCAGTGCCGGATGCCCGGACGTTGGTCAGCTGCTTGCCTTTTAAGCAGTTCACCGTCAGGTCATTGCTGCGACTGTGAATACCAATCACCTGGCCTTCGTACACTTCTTCGGCATGGCCAATAAACATCCGGCCGCGCTCCTGCAACGAGAAAATCGCATAACCGGCCGCTTTGCCCATGGCATTGGAGATCATCACGCCGTTGTTACGCAGACCAATGGTGCCACCTTTGAACTCACCGTAGTGATCAAAGCTGTGGTACATCAGACCGGTACCGGAGGTTAAGGTAATAAACTCGGTACGGAATCCAATCAAGCCACGGCTGGGCACCACGAAATCCATCCGCACCCGGCCTTTGCCGTCCGGCTGCATGTTGGTCATCTCCGCCTTACGCTCACCCATTTTTTCCATCACCGCGCCCTGATGCGACTCTTCACAGTCGATGGTCAGTTGCTCGTAGGGCTCCATTTTCACACCATCGACGGTTTTCATGATCACTTCCGGCCGGGATACTGCCAGCTCGAAGCCCTCACGACGCATGCTTTCAATCAAGACACCCAAATGCAGTTCACCACGACCGGAGACACGGAACTTATCGCCATCTTCGGTTTCCTGCACCCGCAGCGCTACGTTGTGTTTCAGTTCGTTTTGCAGCCGCTCTAAGATCTGACGCGAAGTGACAAACTTGCCCTCTTTGCCGGCAAATGGCGAGGTGTTGACCTGGAAGGTCATGGTGACGGTTGGTTCATCGACCGACAAGGCAGGCAGAGCCTCAACCGCCGACGGCGCACAAATGGTATCGGAAATTTTCAGTTCACCCAGGCCGGTAAAAGCCACGATATCACCCGCAGTTGCTTCGGTGGTATCGATGCGCTCCAGACCAAGATAACCAAAAACCTGACCAACTTTGCCATTGCGCTTTTTGCCATCTGCGCCCACGATAGTGACCTGCTGGTTAGGGCGCAAGGTACCGCGCTTGATCCGGCCAATACCAATAATGCCCAGATAGCTGGAGTAATCGAGTTGCGAAACTTGCAACTGGGTATCACCAGCCGGGTCGACATCCGGTGGTGAGACATGATCAACAATCGCCTGGAACAGTTCAGTCATGTCTGCTTTTGGCTCGCTGTGATCCAGCGTGGCCCAGCCATTTAAGGCGGAAGCATAGACAATCGGGAAGTCCAGCTGTTCATCACTGGCACCCAGGTTATCAAACAGATCAAATACCTGATCAATCACCCAATCCGGCCGCGCACCAGGACGGTCGATTTTGTTCACCACCACAATGGGCTTCAGGCCGTGGGCAAAAGCTTTTTGCGTCACGAAACGGGTTTGCGGCATCGGGCCATCAACCGCGTCGACCAACAACAGCACCGAGTCGGCCATGGATAGCACCCGCTCTACTTCACCACCAAAATCGGCGTGACCCGGGGTGTCCAGAATATTAATGTGGTAATCGTTCCAGCGCACAGAGGTGTTTTTCGCCAAAATGGTAATGCCACGTTCTTTTTCCTGATCGTTGGAGTCCATCACCCGCTCTTGCAGTTTGGCCCGCTCATCAAAGGTGCCGGACTGCTGCAGCAGTTTATCAACCAGGGTGGTTTTGCCGTGGTCAACGTGCGCAATGATGGCAACATTACGTAGTTTTTGAATATCGGTCGCGGTAACGCTCATGCTTTTTCTTTCCTCTGTGGCACCCTGTGACCGTCAACGTGACCACCTGGCAAACAACAAACTCTTTAAATAAGGGCGCATATTCTACTCTGTTTCGCGCAAAAGAAGAACAAAAGTCGGATTTTTTTCCCTCAGCCAACCAAAGCCCCCTGCCAGACAGCAAAAATGTGCTAGGCTGGTATGCACTATACTGGAGAATGTCTGCACCACACTGGTGCGCCATAGCAGTGCAGAGACGCTAGCGACATTTTATCTGTTTGATTTTTAAGGCTCTAAATGAGTGGCATGTATCTGGCATATATTCGGGCGATGAAAAAATTTTCCTATGGAACCAACTGGAGGAACCCATGGCTGCATCTGTAATGAAGATGATTGAAGAGAACGAAGTAAAATACGTCGATCTACGTTTTACCGACACCAAAGGCAAAGAGCAGCACGTCACTGTGCCGGTGAGCCAGATTTCGGAAGACTTTTTTGAAGACGGTAAAATGTTTGACGGTTCTTCCATCATGGGCTGGAAAGGGATCAACGACTCCGACATGATTTTGATGCCAGATCCAGACACTGCGGTGATGGATCCTTTCTTTGAAGAAAGCACCCTCAATATCCGCTGCAACGTCATCGAGCCAGGCACCATGCAGGGTTATGACCGTGACCCGCGTTCCATTGCACTGCGTGCTGAAGAATACCTGAAGTCCACCGGCATCGCCGATACCGTGCTGTTTGGGCCAGAGCCTGAATTTTTTATGTTCGACGACATTCGTTTCCACACCGATATGTCTGGCTCTTTCTTCAAAATCAACGATGGTGAAGCTGCCTGGAACTCGGGCTCCGAGATGGCAGATGGCAATAAAGGCCACCGCCCACGCGTGAAAGGTGGTTACTTCCCACTGCCGCCAGTCGACTCCTCGCACGACATCCGTAGCGCCATGTGTACTGTGCTGGAAGAAATGGGCCAGGTGGTGGAAGCCCACCACCACGAAGTTGCCACGGCCGGTCAAAACGAAATTGCGACCCGTTTCAATACCCTGACCAAAAAAGCCGATGAAGTACAAATTTTGAAGTACGTCATCCACAACGTCGCAGACATCTACGGTAAAACAGCTACCTTTATGCCAAAACCACTGTTTGGCGATAATGGCTCAGGCATGCACTGCCACCAGTCATTGGCCAAAGACGGTGTTAACCTGTTTGCCGGTGATAAATACGCGGGTTTGTCTGAAATCGCCCTGTATTACATTGGTGGTATTATTAAGCATGCCCGCGCCATCAATGCCTTTACCAACCCATCGACCAACTCGTACAAGCGTTTGGTACCGCACTATGAAGCACCGGTGATGCTGGCATACTCAGCCCGTAACCGCTCTGCCTCCATCCGTATTCCAATGGTCCCAAGCGCCAAAGCACGTCGCATTGAGTGCCGTTTCCCGGATCCAGCGGCGAACCCTTACCTGGCCTTTGTGGCACAGTTGATGGCCGGTCTGGATGGCATCCAAAACAAAATTCATCCTGGCGATGCCATGGATAAAGATCTGTATGACCTGCCAGCAGAAGAAGCCGCCAACATTCCACAGGTTGCAACCTCACTGGATCAGGCGCTGGATGCGCTGGATGCGTCACGTGAAATCTTTACCAAAGGTGGCGTGATGTCGAATGATATGATTGATGCCTACATCGCCATCAAACGTGAAGAAGCGCGTCGGGTTAATATCGCCATTCATCCGCTGGAGTTCGAGCTGTACTACAGCGTTTAATGGTTCCAGTATGATCTTTGCAGCCCGCCAACTGGCGGGCTTTTTTCTGTCATCAGCTCTGCAACAGGTCCTGCCTGCGCAACAAATCTGGTCAAATACTAAAAACAGGCGTACAGTTGACATTGACAGCTTGACTAAATAAGCAACAGGATCCAACACCGTGATAACACGACTACTGACCCTTGTGTTTTTACTTCTGCTTTGTTTACCAACGCCGGTAGATGCCAGTGGCAAAGTCTATGTCTGGCGAGATGCCAATGGTGTGCTGGTTTTCTCCGACAGCCCCAGGCCTGGTGCTGAAGAGGTCAACCTGACTACCCGGGTCAATCTGATGGAGACGACCGAACCATTCCGACCGCAGCAACAAGAAAAATCCACCCCTATTAGCATTGAAATTACCAATCCGGAACAAGAAGCCACCGTTCGCGACAACACCGGCACAGTGCATGTCACCGGTCGGGTTTTACCTCGCTTCACCAGAGGGTTTCAGGTTGCACTGCTTGTAAACGGCAGCCGTTATGGCATCCCTCAAACCAGCACCACTTTTGTGTTACGCGATATGGATAGAGGCGAGTATCAGCTACAAATGGAACTACTGGATCAAAGCGGCAAGCAAATTGCAAAGAGTGATGTCATCACCTTTTATTTGCACAGAGCAACGGTGATATCCCCTAGATAGGGCATTTGTGATGCATTTTTCAGCGGACTAACGTACACTGGCATCACAAATGCACCACAATGGTGCATGAGGATTGACCGTGACCGGAGCAGAACCAGAGTCCAACAAAACCGTATTTTTCCAACCTGAGCAGCTGAGCGATCTACTCAGTACTGCGGTGTTGGTGTTGGATCAACGACTGCAGATTTGCTTTCACAATGCAGCCTGCAGCCAGGTACTGAGTATCAGCGCCAAGCGACTGAGTGATCAGCCCTTCCTTGAATTATTTCAATACTGTGAACTGGGAAAAGAGCCCTTGCTGCGAGCCTTGCAGCAACAAACCAGTTTTGCCATCAGCGATGTACAAACCATATTGCACGATGGCCACCCGACCTTACTTGATGTGTATTTAAGCCCGTTTGAGCATCAACAGCAGTGGTATTTGCTGCTGGAAATCCGCCAGATTGAGCGCCAAAGGAAAATCAGCCAGGAAAATGTGCAGCAACACCAGCATCATGCGGCCCGTGAGTTGGTTCGTAATCTGGCACATGAAATTAAAAACCCACTGGGTGGTCTGCGTGGCGCAGCCCAGTTGCTCGAGTCCTCCTTGTCTGACGAGCAAAAAGAGTATACCCAGCTGATCATTGCCCAGGCCGACCGGCTGCGCAAACTGGTAGACCGCTTACTCGGCCCTTACCGGCCACCACAGCAGCAATTTGCCAACCTGCACCAGGTGATTGAACGGGTCTGTCAGTTGGCCCAGCTGGACAACCCGGCGCAAGTCCGTTTTCAGCGCGACTACGATCCCAGCATACCGGTATTCCGCTTTGATCCGGAGCTGATTGAACAGGCCTTGCTGAATATCGTGCGTAATGCCCAACAAGCGTTGGAGCAAGGTGGCCATATCTTGCTGCAAAGCCGCATTTTGTATCAGCACACCCTGCACGGCCAGCGGCATAAATTAGTGGCTGCCATCAAGGTCATCGACAATGGCCCTGGTATCCCGGCTGACATCCGCGACACCCTGTTCTACCCCATGGTCAGCGGTAAACCTGGTGGTAGTGGCCTGGGCCTGACCATAGCTCAAACCCTGCTGCACCAGCATGGCGGCTGGATCGACTGCGACAGTTGGCCAGGCCATACCGAATTTACCTTGTATCTTCCCATCAGTGACACAGAGGAAACCGTATGAATCAGGATGTATGGATCATTGATGACGACAACTCCATCCGCTGGGTGCTGGAAAAAGCCCTGCAACGGGCTGAGATCCCATGCGAAAGTTTCGCCAGTGCTGATTTGATGTTGCAGCGGCTCGACTACCATCAGCCTGCGGTTGTGCTGTCCGATATACGCATGCCCGGTACCGATGGCATGGCCCTGCTGGCCCGTTTGCAACAACTAGCCCCTGAGCTCCCGGTCATCATTATGACCGCCCATTCGGATCTGGACAGCGCCGTCAATGCCTTTAAAAGTGGTGCTTTTGAATACCTGCCCAAACCCTTTGATATGGATGAAGCCGTGGCGCTGGTCAGCCGGGCGCTGGAACACAGCAAAGCCAGCTTGCGCAAAACCAAAGCCAGCCAGCCACAACTGCTGCCAGAGATCATTGGGGAAGCACCGGCGATGCAAGAAGTCTTTCGTGCCATCGGTCGTCTAAGTCGCTCCAGCATCAGCGTGCTGATCAACGGTCAATCGGGGACCGGTAAAGAGCTGGTGGCCCAGGCGCTGCATAAGCACAGTCCACGCAGTGATCAACCTTTTATTGCGCTGAATATGGCCGCCATACCAAAAGATTTGATTGAGTCCGAGTTGTTCGGCCATGAAAAAGGCGCCTTTACCGGGGCCGGCAATGTCCGTAAAGGACGTTTTGAACAAGCCGATGGCGGCACCTTGTTTCTGGATGAAATTGGCGATATGCCGCTGGATGTGCAAACCCGTCTGCTTCGGGTGCTGGCTGATGGCCAGTTTTACCGGGTGGGGGGGCATCAGGCCATCAGCGTCGATGTCCGTATTATCGCCGCTACCCATCAAAACCTGGAACAGTTGGTGGCGAAGCATCAGTTCCGGGAAGACTTATTTCACCGGCTCAATGTGATTCGGGTGCATCTGCCGCGCTTAAAAGAACGACGCGAAGATATACCCGCACTGGCCCGGCACTTTTTACAGCAAGCGGCTCGCGAGCTGAATGTTGAAGCCAAACAGCTCAGCAATGAAGCGGAAAAATTTCTGCAACAGCTGGACTGGCCAGGCAATGTGCGCCAATTGGAGAACACCTGCCGTTGGCTTACCGTGATGGCCAGTGGCAAGCAAGTCTTGATTGCCGATTTACCCCCTGAGCTATTAGGCCCTGCTCCCCAGGAGCATGCTGCTTCTGATAGCTCAGAAAAACCCGGTGGCTGGCAGGACAGTTTTCGTCACTGGATGCAGCAGCAACTGAAGCTAGGCCGGATGGATATCCTGAACGAAGCCAGCCAGCAACTGGAAAGTATTGCCTTGCAGCAGGCGCTGCAGCACACCCATGGCCATAAACAGGAAGCGGCCCGCTTTTTAGGCTGGGGCCGCAATACGCTTACACGGAAATTAAAAGAGTTGGATCTTAGCCAGCATTAGTCCGTCGTTGACCGCGCTGATAGGGGCGCTGCTCTGAACGCTGTTGCATCTGCTCGCGTTGCTCCGCAGTCAGTAATTGCCAGAACTGGTGGCGAAACTCCAGCATGGCTAACTGGCGTTCCAGTTGCTGTTGCTGGCGCTGCTCCAGTAGCAAGCGAGCAGCTGTGGCATCAAAACTATCGGCCTGAACCAGCTGCTGCAGTTGTTGCCGCTGTGCTCGCTGCTCTGCCCGATCGCCATGCTGTGCCCGCTGCGCCTGGCGTAACGCCTGCAGTTGCTGCTTTTGCTCATCCGAAAGCGCCAGTTGGTGATGCCTCTGCCCTTCAGCAGCGTGCTGGCGGTATTGACGGTTATACCGGCTGCCATCTTGCTTCATGCCAACACGCTTAGCACCGTGCTGCCAACGCTTACCATGGGTTTGCTGCTCTGCAGCCACGGACTGTGCCATCAGTTCAGTCGCCGAAATCGGCGCCGCAGCCATACCGAGCGAACCGGCCATCAGTAGGGAAATCATTGTGGTTACTTTCATGGTCTGTCTCCTTTTGCTTGACGATTTCAGCTTAGCAGCCTGAATGCAAAGGAGTGCAAAGGCTATGTAAAGGTTGGGTAAAGGCCTGTTCGCCTCGCCCTGTTGGCGTTAGACTGATCACGAAAGCAGAACCCATGCCCAGTGCAATCAAGAGAAGTGAGGCCGATGAACCGTATTTTGATGATCGATGACGATGTCGCGCTGACTGAGCTGGTCAAAGATTACCTGCAACTGGATGGCTTTGCCTTTGATGCCTGCCACGATGGCGTCACAGGCCTCACCCAGGCGCAAAGTCAACAGCATGACTTACTGTTACTGGATGTGATGTTACCTGGCATGGATGGTTTTAGTTTGTTGCAGCAGCTGCGCAAAACCAGCAACTGCCCGGTGCTGATGCTGACCGCCCGAGGTGATGAAATTGACCGCATTGTTGGGCTCGAGCTCGGTGCCGACGATTACCTCGCCAAGCCCTTTAATCCAAGGGAGCTGGTTGCACGCATTAAAGCCATTTTCCGCCGTATCGAACTGGTGCAGCAAAACAAAGAACGGCAAGTAACCACCATCACACTGCATGATCTGCAGCTGGACAGTTCCAGCCACCAACTGACGGTACAGCAACAGCCAGTGCAGCTCACCGCCACCGAGTTCCAACTGCTGGATTATCTGATGCGCCGGGCCGGTCAGGTCATTAGCAAAGAAGAATTAAGTAAACAAGTGCTTGGCCGCAGCCTGCAACTGCATGATCGCAGCCTGGATATGCACCTGAGCAACATCCGCCGAAAACTGGCTCAACACAGCGCGCAAGAATACATCCAGACACTGCGTGGTAGCGGCTTTCGTGTTGTACCGGAGTCTGAGTCATGCTAAAGAATCCGCTGCACTATCTCGCCAGCCGCATCTTCCTCTGGTTTTGGTTGGTGATCCTGGCTACCGTAGCGGCTACCTTACTGATTGCCCGCGGCCTGCCGGAGCAAACCGAGATACGACGACTACCACCGGCGATGCAGCACCAACTGCATGCAGCGGCCCGTTTTTATGGTGAAGCCCACTCACTGGACGATTTGCTGCAACGGCTGGAGCGTCGGCGCCAGGGCCGCTGGCTACTGGTCGACCCAGAGCGACAGCAAGTTCTGAATCCGACAGGGCTGCCTCGGCAGTTTGACCACAACTGGCTGACTGAGCTCTCCGATCTGGAGCAACCACGCCTGTTGCATCACTCCAACCTGCTGCTGGCAGGCCCAATCGCTATCGAAGTTGAAGGTCAGGCTCTGGTATTGTATCAACAGCGACAACGCCCGGAGCAGCCCTGGTGGCAACTGAACGCCCTGCCTCAATCCTTGTTATTGCTCAGCCTCTTCCTGATCTCAGCTATTGCCAGCTTGTTTCTGGCCATCTCCATTACCCGGCCACTGCGTGAACTCTTACACAGCTATCAGCATTTTGCTGCTGGTGATCTGTCCAAACGCAGTCGCGCATTGGCAAAACGCAACGATGAGCTAGGGACGTTAGGCCGGGGCTTTAATACCATGGCAGAGCGAATCAGCGGCTTGTTGCAAGCGCAGCAACGGTTACTGCGCGATGTGTCGCATGAATTGCGGACCCCTTTAACCCGGGCACAGCTGGCGCTGGCACTGGAAGAGCGTCAGGGCCAGGGGAAACAATTGCCGCGCTTACAATACGAGCTGGAGCAAGTTGATGCGCTGCTGGATGAACTCCTTACCTACAGCCGGCTGAACAGCGGTCACTATCCGTTTGAACCGGAACCGCTAAACCTTTCTGAGTTGATGCAGGAGCTGGTACAGAGCTGTCAGTTGGAAGCCGATCACAAACAACAATCGATTCATCTCGATGGTCCTGCCACCATTGAATTGCGAGCCGACAAGCGCCTGCTTTGCAGAGCACTGGAGAATATCCTGCGTAATGCACTGAAATACAGCCCTGAGAACAGCACCATCCAGTGCTTGCTGAAAATTGTTGATTCAAAGCTGCATATCAGCATTTGCGATCAAGGCTGCGGGGTGCCAGCTTCGGAACTAGAGGCCATTTTCACCCCATTTTATCGGGTCAGTGACAGCCGCAGCAGTGACACTGGTGGCTTTGGCCTTGGGCTGGCCATCGCAGCGGAGTCGATACGACATCATGGCGGCCAGCTGCAAGCCAGCTTAAACCAACCAGAAGGATTGTGTTTATCACTTACCTTGCCGTTTTCTCATCACTCAACGCCGGAGGAGCGAACCGATGCCAGGCAGTGACCAGACACTGATTGAAAACCCCGTGCAGCAAGGCTGGTTGCAACACTGGCAGCCGCTGTGGCAACAAATGCAGCATGGTACCTTGCAAAACCAGCGGGGGCTGGCTTTGCACTACAGTCATTACCAGTTACCCGGAGCAGATACAGCGGTGGTGATAAGCTCAGGCCGTATCGAAATGGCCATCAAGTACAGTGCCGTCATTTTTGAACTGGTGCAGGCAGGGTACAGCGTTTATATTCTGGACCACCAGGGCCAGGGCGCTTCAGCCCGTGAGCTGAGCAATCCACACAAAGGCTATATCAGCAATTTCGATCAGTACAGCGATGACTGGCAACAGTTTATGCAGCAGGTGGTCCTCCCGAGCCAGCATCAATGCTATTTGGCACTGTGCCACTCCATGGGCTCCGCTATTTTCGCCAACTACCTGCTGCGCTACCCGCAGCATCCCTTTGCTGCCGCTGTACTTTGCTCGCCCATGCTGGGTATTTATTCCGGCCCCATCCCTTTTGCTGCGGCCATGCCAGTCGTCAAAGCACTGCGCTGGCTGAATCGGCAGCTTTCCGCTCAAAGCTGGTACTTACCCGGCCAGGGCAATTATCATCCTGAAGACTTTGCCCGCAACCGGCTTACCAGTTGCCCGGCTCAGTACCAATGGCTGCTGTCGCTGTATCAGGCCGAACCCGCTTTGCAACTGGGAGGCGTGACGCTGGACTGGTTACTGGCGGCCGATCAGGTCATGCGGCGCCTGGCTGAAAGCGGCCACAGCATCGAGCTGCCTTTGCTGGTATTGCAGGCCGGGGCTGATCGGGTGGTGGATAATAAAGCCCAACAACGCTTTGTTGCTCAGCGGCCAGAGCTACGTGAGCTGAAAGTGCTGGCTGGTGCGAAGCACGAGCTCCTGCTGGAACAAGCCCCTATCCGGCAGCAGGTCATGCATTCCATTGGTCAGTTTTTTGCCCGCTATCGGGCCAGGCAGAGCTGACAACAGCCCTAACTGCCGCCAATAAAGTCCTGTTGGCGCCAGGCCTCATAGCTGATAATAGCTACGGCATTGGCCAGGTTCAGACTGCGGCTGTTTTGTTGCATCGGAATGCGGATTCGTTGCCCGGCAGGAAATGCATCTCGGATTGCATCTGGCAGACCAGAGGTTTCTGAGCCAAACAGCAGCACATCACTTTGCAAAAACGCCACCTGATGATAAGGCTGGCTGCCTTTAGTGGTACATGCCAGGATGCGGCGCGGCCCAATCGCAGTTAAAAACGCCGTGTAGTCGGCATGGCGGTGAACCCGGGTAAGATCATGATAATCCAGTCCCGCCCGGCGTAATTTCTTTTCTTCCAGTTCAAATCCCAGCGGTTCAATCAAGTGTAACTGGGCGCCCAGGTTGGCACAGAGTCGAATGATATTTCCGGTATTTGGCGCAATTTGCGGCTCAAACAGGGCGATGTCAAACATAGAACCTCGATAGTGGTGCGAAAAGCCATTGCAAAAACCGAAATATAACAGATAAAGCAGAAGCTGACATCCGCTCCATCCTGCAGCTGTAAAGGCTTTTGACAGCAAATGTCACTTTAGTTTGCACTAAAATACTATTTTCGAATTATTCCCGGGGAAACCGCATTAAAAGTTGCAATCTTTTACCAGGCAACGCTATAGTTAACGCTCAGATATTCGTCGACACAGGGATGTTGTTACCATGGCGCAGCTCGGCCGCATTTTTTGTACTGCCACGCTTCTGCTTGCGAGCGGTCCGGTGTCTGCTTTTTCCATCACGTCAACGACCGTCCCTGCTTACTTGTTGTTGCTTATTCTCGCAGTGGCGAGCCTGTCGCTCTGGTTCAAATTACAACTAGCAAACCGAACGGCCAAACAACTTCGTACCTATATCGAACAGCACAGGGATGCAGTCTGTCTGCTGGATGAAGCGCTGAACATTCAGCAGGTGAACCCTGCTTTTTGCCAGATAACGGGCTTTAGCAAAGAACAGATCCTGGGTCAGCCACTTAAGGTATTTAACAGCCAGGGAGAGCCGGAAGATCTTGCCTGTAGTATTCAGCAATCGCTGCAAAAGCGCAGGTTTTGGCATGGGGATATCTGGAGCCGAAAAGCCAACCAACAGGTCTTTGCCCTGGATTTGGCCATCAGCTGTTTGCAGACGGCGACCAAGTCAAAACCCGCTTTGTATCTTGCGACTTTTGCTGACATCAGTACCCGTAAAATGAATGAGCTGGAATTACGCCGTGTTAATACCAAAGATCCTGGCACCCGGCTACCCAACCGGGCAGTGTTTATGGATTATCTGGAGCGAGAGCTGCACTCTGTGACAGAGCAGCATCCAGCTTTTGCTGTGATGATCTTACAGCTCAATAGCACCGGCTTTGATCCCATGACACAGCCGTTGCCCCTGGCCGAGCTAGCAACAGCCATTCGCTCACAGTTACCAACCAATGTACTGCTGGCACGCTTAAGTACTAATGAATTTGGTCTTTTGTTGCCCGCTTACCTGGCCAGTAAACGGCTTGATCTGCAGTGCTATCGATTAGCGCGGCAAGTACTGAATGTCATCGAGCGTTCAGCGGACAAAGGTCCTTTCACTCCTGCCATTGGGATTGCCCTGTACCCGGACGACGGCCACAGCTATGACCAACTGCTGCGCAGTGCCGATCATGCGCTGCAGCGTGCCCACTCTGCAGACTCGCCCATTCAATTGTTTAATCAGGCCGCTCTGCCACGTTCCAGCGATTCGTTTGTGCTGGAGCAAGAGCTGCAGCTTGCACTGGAAAATCAGGAAATACGGCTGAGTTTTCAACCGAAGTTGTGTGTCAGCAGCAACCGGGTATCAGGCCTTGAAGCGCTGGCCCGCTGGCAGCATCCGCAACGCGGTTTGATGCTACCCGCACAATTTCTGCGCATCGCAGAAGAAACCGATACCATCATTCAACTGGATCATTGTGTACTGCAACAAGCCTGTGAGCATTTGCAACACTGGAGTAAAACAGGCTTAATGCGCGGTCGACTGGCCTTAAATATCGCCAGCCAGACCTTCTTTCAGCCGGACTTTTTGGCGTACTATCTGCTCCAACTGCAGCAGTACCAACTGAAACCTGAGCAGTTTGAGCTGGAACTGGATCAAGCCATCTTGCAGCAACAACCCGAGCAAAGTAAACGGATCTTACACAGTGCCAAAGAAGCCGGTTTTTTCCTGGTGCTGGATCGCTTTGGTGCCGGTTTATCGGCGTTACAGCATCTGCGTGAATACCCCTTTGATCAAATCAAAATTGATGGCAGCCTGGTGCAAAAGCTGGAACAATCTGAGCTGGATCGCAACCTCACCGCCAGCCTGATTCGAATGGCCGGTTACCTGCAATTAGGTGTGGTTGCCTGCCAGGTGGAAAATGAAATGCAAGCCTATCTGCTGCATGTAATGGGGTGTGAAACAATTCAGGGCAATGTCTTTAGCAAAGCCGTACTTCCTTCCGAGTTAGCCGGGGTCATTGCCAAAGAAGCACGGGCCATCCGGCAGCAAACCGGTTAAAGCAGCTCTGCTGAAGCATAAAAAAACGCGCTACAAAGAGCGCGTTTTTTGCTTTAACGGAAGCTTAGTTCATCTGCTGTGGTGCTTCACCGGCGTCAGCCTGCCGCTGCTGGACATACTGGGCAAACAAGGCATCAAAATTAACCGGCGCCAGGTTTAGCTGTGGGAAAGTGCCACGGTTGACCAGGTTGGATACGGCTTCGCGGGCGTATGGGAACAAAATGTTCGGGCAAAACGATGCCAGCATGTGTGCCAACTGGTTCTCAGGCAACTGCGCAATGCTAAAAATACCCGCTTGCTGCACTTCACAAAGGAACGCTGTTTCCTCGCCCACCGTGGTAGTCACGGTCAGGGACAGGATGACCTGATATACATCATCTTCCAGCTTCTCACTGCGGGTATCCAGATCAAGTTTTACTTCCGGCTTCCACTCTTTGCGGAAGATGGCAGGTGCATTTGGCGCTTCAAAAGAAATGTCTTTTACAAAGATACGCTGAATGGCAAATTGCAGTGCCTGTGGATCCTGTTGCTGGTTTGCAACGCCGTTTGCTTGTTGTTCGGCCATGATAAGTCCTAAATTCTAAGTAAATAATTAATTTAACAGCGGGTCCAGTTTACCGGTTGCATCCAGAGCAACCAGATCATCGCAACCGCCAATGTGCTGATCATTGATGAAAATTTGCGGAACCGTGCTACGACCGCCCGCTTTTTCAATCATCTGTGGACGCAATTCAGGCTGTGCATCAATGCGAAACTCCTGGAACTGGACCCCTTTGCTGTTGAGTAATGCGACTGCGCGTACACAATAAGGACAATATGCCTTGGTGTAAATAGTTACGTCTGCCATTAAATCCTCACTTGGTACGGACAACAGGGAGGCTTGCGCCAAGCCAGCTGTTCATCCCGCCCTGCAACACTGTCACCGAATCACAGCCTTGCTTGGCAAGGGCTGCGGCAGCTTTTTGTGCAGAAACACCAGCCTGGCATACCACAATAATGGGGGTCGCTTTTAGTTTTTCAAGACCTTTAGCCTGCCCTTGCACAATGTCATTTAACGGCAGATGTTTCGCCCCGGTAATATGGCCTTTCTTGTAGTCCGCCTCTGGGCGAATATCTACCACAGTGGCATTCTGCCGGTTTACCAGCATGGTGAGCTCGGTTGGACTCACCAGTTTGATGGTGGAAAAGCGGGATTTGATCATGCCAAAAATCAACATAAATGCCAGCGCAGCCCAGATCAGACTTAGTATAAGGTTGTTACCGATAAATTCTATCCACTGCTCCATGACGCTCTCTTGCACTCTTGCCAAATTGAAAGAGCAAGAGTATACCCGCTTTGTGTCAATAAAACAGCCCCGACAGCCTCGCTACAGGGCTGCAGCCTGCAGAAAAAACAGGTAAGATAGTGATGAAGAACGACGCATAATCCGATGGAGAAACCGACAGCATGAGCATGGCAAAAAAACCGTTAGTATTAATGATTCTGGATGGTTGGGGTTACCGTGAAGACAAAGATGCCAATGCCATCGCTCAAGCCCGCACACCAGTGATGGACCGGCTGTGGCAGGACTATCCTCATACGCTGATTTCAGGCTCAGGCATGGATGTTGGCCTGCCCCACGGTCAGATGGGCAATTCCGAAGTGGGCCACGTCAATCTTGGTGCTGGTCGCGTGGTCTATCAGGACTTTACCCGGGTCACCAAAGCCATCGACGATGGCAGCTTCCAGCAGAATCCGGTGTTGCAACAAGCCATCAGTAAAGCTGTCGCAGCAAAGGGTGCCGTGCATGTGATGGGATTATTGTCACCTGGCGGTGTGCACAGCCATGAAGACCACCTGCTGGCCATGCTGGACATGGCCAGAACTCAGGGGGCTAAAAAAGTGTATTTGCATGCCTTTTTAGATGGCCGTGATACCCCGCCGCGCAGTGCTGAAGCCTCTTTACAGCGGGTACAGAATTACTTTGCGCAGCACGCCTGTGGCCAGATTGCATCAGTGGTGGGTCGCTATTACGCGATGGACCGGGACAATCGCTGGGATCGGGTAGAAAAAGCCTATCGGCTGCTCACCCAAGGGCAAGCCGAATACCTGAGCGGGGATGCCATCCACGCTTTGCAGCTTGCTTATCAGCGTGATGAAAATGACGAGTTTGTGAAGCCAACGGCCATCACAGATAGCGCTGGCGATGTGATTCGCATGAGAGATGGTGACAGTCTTATCTTTATGAACTTCCGTGCCGACCGTGCCCGCCAGCTCAGTCAGACCTTTATTCATGATGATTTCACCGGCTTCGATCGTGGTCAGCGCCCAAAACTAAGCCAATTCACCATGCTGACCGAGTACGCCGCAGATCTGGCTGCGCCAGCAGCCTTCCCACCGGAAAGCCTGGACAATGTACTCGGTGAATGGCTGGCCAAACACCAGAAAACCCAACTGCGGATTTCTGAAACAGAAAAGTACGCACACGTGACCTTCTTTTTCAGCGGCGGTCGTGAAGCGCAATTTCCCGGAGAAGAACGGATTCTGATCCCGTCACCGCAAGTTGCTACCTACGACCTGCAACCTGAAATGAACTCAGAAGAACTCACCGATCAACTGGTTGCAGCCATTCACAGCGGTAAGTACGATGTCATTGTTTGCAATTACCCCAATGGCGATATGGTTGGTCACACCGGTATCTTATCCGCCGCCATCCAGGCCGTCGAAGCCGTTGATCACTGCATTGGCCGGGTGGTTGAAGCGCTGCAACAAGTCGGTGGTGAATGTCTGATTACGGCCGATCATGGCAATGCAGAGCAGATGACTGATCATCAGTCTGGTCAGGCCCACACCGCCCACACCAGCTGCCCGGTGCCACTGATTTATGTGGGGCGACCGGCAACAGCGGCCAGTAAAGGGATTCTTAGTGATATCGCTCCAACCATGCTGCGACTGATGGATCTGGCCATCCCAGCAGAAATGACAGGCCACAACCTGTTTGAACTGAACTGATAATGACTGGGTGTAAGCTATTGCTGGTGACCGGTCTGCTGCTATTGAGCACTCAGCTGCAGGCTCAGGACCCCCGCACCAGCTCGGAACAAGAGCTGGCCGAGGTTCAGGAGAGTATTCGCCAAACCGAGCAACGTCTGCAGCAGCAACAGCGAGCCTTGCACCAAGCCGAGCAACAACTGCAGCAAGCAGATCGAACCCTGGCCAATGCCAGCCAGCAGGTACGGCAACAACAACAGGCGCTGCGCGATACCGAGCAGCGGTTGCAACAGTTGGTTGGCGAGCAGGCTCAGTTGGAACAAGACTTTGCCAAGCAACAGCAACAGCTGGCCGTACAACTGCGCAGTGCCTATCAACTGGGGAAGCACGATTACACTCAGTTGCTGCTCAACCAGCAAGATGCCAGTCAGTTGGAGCGGGTACTGACCTATTACCAGTACTTCAACCGGGCCCGAATGCAGCAATTGCATGCTATCCGCAGCACCGCCGAGCAGCTGGAAAGCGTGCAGGCAGAGCTGCAATCCCGTCAACAATTGCTGGAGCAGCAGCTGGAAAGCCTGCAACTGCGACAGGAACAGTTGCAGTTAGCACGGACAGAGCAACAAAGCACGGTACGCTCCTTGCAACGTCTGCTGGAAGAACAGGGCCAGCAACTCAGTTATCTGCGTCAGAATGAGAGCAGCTTACAAGCCACCATCGATGCGCTAAAAGCTCAAGCCCAACAGGTACAGCTGGCCGGTTTAACCACTCTGAAAGGCCAGTTGCAATGGCCATTGCAAGGCCGGCTGGTGCAACGCTTTAATGAATTGCGCCAGGGCGGCTTACGCTCGCGCGGCATTTTGATTGAAGGCACCGAAGGCAGTGCCGTCAGCGCCATTGCCAACGGCCAGGTGATTTATGCTGATTGGCTCAAGGGCTATGGCTGGGTGCTGGTGCTGGATCATGGCGAAGGCTTTATGAGCCTGTATGGCCACAATCAAAATTTACTGAAAGAGCCTGGTGAACAAGTGATGGCAGGTGAGCAAATTGCTCTGGTCGGTCGCAGTGGTGGCCAGGCAACACCTGGAGTTTATTTTGAGATCCGTGACAAGGGCGAAGCCGTCAATCCTCAAAGCTGGTTGCAGAGTCGTTAGCACAGCGCGGAGATTCGGTTAAATGACAAAATTTGCACTTTCCCTGCTCAAAAAACGACTTATAATGAAAAAAAGCTGAAGGCAAAGTGCTCACCAGTACCTTTGCCACCAACAATAAGAACGAACGCGACCTGTGCACGGATTACTAAAACTGCTTTGTCTTTGTTTGCTTGGCTACTGCACCAGCGTAGCAGCCAAGCCACAAATTGCCATCATCATTGATGATATCGGCTACCAGCGCAGCGATCTGGATATGGTGCGCCTGCCCTATCCACTGACCATTGCCGTGCTGCCCTTTACCCCTTATGGCCAGCAATCCGCTCAGCTCGCCTACAGCCAGCGCAAAGACGTGATGCTGCATATGCCCATGCAGGCCACCAACGGTAAAACCTTAGGCCCAGGCGGCCTCACCCGCGATATGAGCCGGCTGGATTTTACCCGCCAGCTCAGTTATGCCTTGCAGGATATCCCCTACGCCATTGGGGTCAACAACCATATGGGCAGCTTGCTGACCGAACTGGATCAGCCGATGAGCTGGCTAATGCAGTACTTGAAACAGCGGCAATTGTTTTTTGTCGATAGCCTGACCACAGTACACAGCCGGGCCCGTTATCAGGCCGAGCAACATGGCGTGACCAGCCTGAGCCGGCATGTATTTCTGGATAATGATGTCAGTGAAGAAGCGTTGCAGCAGCAATTTGATTTGTTGCTTCGCATCGCCAAACGCCATAACAGAGCCATTGCCATTGGTCACCCTTACCCTGAAACCTACCGCTTTTTGCAGCAGCGTCTGGCGGAGCTGCCCGAACTAGGGGTAGAGCTGGTGCCCATTTCAGCCTTTTTACCCGAACATCACCGGGTAATTGCCGCTGGTTACACAGCGCCGGCTATCGCCGCATTGGAGTGAAGTGCTCTGACCGACTGGAGCCCGTCCAGCCACTTGCCAAAGTCAGCCAAAGCTGCCTCGTAACCAGCATAGCTACCGGCAACAGTGAACCATTGATTTGATTTATAATCAGGTAGGCGTATCACCAAGCGATGCATGCTTTCTTGCTGCACCCGAAACAAAGGCAACAACGAATGCCCCTGTTGTTTCCAATAACGAAGCAACGCCAGGGCCTCTTGTTTACTAATAATGTTAGACATCCATACAACACCTAAAAAAGCGCATGCCGTTAATTTAATTCCAGCAGCACATTTGACTTTTAGTGGAGGCACAGCTGAAACTAAAAATCCGCCCTCAGCCTGCGGTTTCTAACAGTTAAGCCAGCGGCCAAAACCATATTTCTTTTGAATTAAAATAACACCCAGAATTGCATACCTGAACAGAGTTAATAGGCTCAATCAGGTCTATATGCCCACCGCCATATCCTGAAATCTTCCAGAACAATACCACTCCTTTTTTTCCCGCCAAACGTTCTACGGCTCTTTGGGGATCTATTAAATTTGGGAACCCAAAAATATGTGGCTTTTTAAGCTGATCCGCTAAAAGCTTTGCGCCCGGCTCAATCTTTTTTCCGGAAAACGGACCTGACCTTATGGTCAGTCGGCCTACAAAAGAAACATCTGACTTTAATAAAGCCAAACTAACACGGGCAGCACAAGTATTAACATAAGCTGGATTCTGTCTAATGAGCTCTTCGTGGTTTATACCCATCTCGGCATAGAGGTCAGAACCGCTGACGTAGTTACTTTGAAGCTCATTAGACGAATAGTAATTTGATTTCAATGTGTCAAATGTCGGCTTCATTGCTTTTCCTTACAGGGTAGAATTGTTTTGAGATGGGATTTGATTGCTGCTGCAGCGCGTTCGTTTGGCGATTCGGCAGCTATTCGCTTTAAACCAATATATACCTGCTCCTGTATAGCATCTGGTGAAGCTGTTTCAAATCCACACCAATACTCTCCTTCCGAGCTATCGATTACACCAAGCACGTACATTTCGGCAAGCCTCCGCTGCTCTATATTTGTGCTCATATATGCCTGAAAAAGAGAATCAGCGGTCAAAGAGAGGTTGTTCGCAATCAATCGTTGTTGTTCACTTCCCGGCAATGATATTGAACTTGTGCTAGCTATAGAGCAAGAAGATAATATTGTGAACGCTAATGCGCCTATCGATTTTCTCAACTTTTTGTTCCTCTATATTCCGAAGGCTGGTTTTAGGTTAACAGCTCAGTTCTGGGTAGAAGTACTGTCATACTAAATATCTGTTTAAAGACTGATTTCTTCAATTTGGTTGTCTAGTTCAGTAAGCATTTTCTGAACTTTTTCTTCAGAGTACAGCGCTGTTTCTGCATGGGCAAAGCGACACTTAGATCCCATCGATGGGGTACTATTACCCGGTACCGCAAGATTTCTAAGCTCATGACTTTGATGTTCAGACGTCAGCTCGCAATGCATGTCCGACAACACCAAGTCCAGGCTCTTGTAATCCAGATCATTTAAGCCATACACACGGAAAATCTGGTCGTCTTCACCTGCAACAGGACGATTTAAAATAAAAAGCTGAATACCTATCGGAATTTCATATAGGCTATGCGCACGTACCTTGATGGTTTTTCTAGGGAAATAAAATGCACCATCGGCATTGGTTTTCACCACCTCATTGTGCTTTTTATCACCCCGATACAGATAACGTTTTACTTCAAGGCCCGCGACTGGCGTGCCCTTTTCAGTAATCACACCTTTTACTTCCGGCGACCATTGCATTTCAGTTCTTTTTAGCCAACCAAACACACCCGCCTCCACATGGGTTGCAATCAGCAGAACGACCAGCCCCAAGCCAGCAACCACCGTCTTGTTTTTCCATAATGGCCAGTCTTGCATAGCAACCACCTACCCAACCAACAATGCGCAACATTATAAACAGTAAAGCCACCTCGTCAACATTGAGCTTAACAATAGACGGATCATGTTAACGACTTATTTGGCTTGTTAGGCAGGTGGCCGGGACTTGATAAAGCACCGATCAGTGCTTGCAGTGTGATTCAGGTCCGATGAAATGGTGATGCGATGAAAATAATCTGCCGTATCAGGTGGTCAGCCACTTCAGATAAGTGATTGCCACCATGTAAAAAGATGCAATAAAACCAAATACAGCCAGGCGATACATACGGGTCTTGATCACATCCCGCACAATGTGAGATGCAATGCACTTCCAGTAAAGCACAAAGCACATGCCGAACACATAAGGAAACCAATACGCAACAAGCATGGGTTTATAAAAATAGGCATCCAGCTGTAAGGGTTTATCCAACATCGAAAATACTAGCCAATGTGCGGCCAGCCAGATGATGTAGCACAAAACACCCATGACTCCAAAAGTCAGCATCGAAGCCATGGATTCGATATGAGGTGGTAAGCTTGCTGTTGCAGCCACACTATCCGCATTCCTGGCAGATTGTTGAGTCGGCTTTGGTGTTTGTGCTGCCGCTCCCACCATAAACAGCACCAGCAGTGGCGAAAAGGCATGCAGCAGGTACATCCACCAGGCAAGTGGTAACTCCATCAAATGACCTCCAACCACAACCAATGCAGATGTTGTATCGTCAATAGCAATGCGCCGAGCAGCAACAACGGAAAAAATACAAAGCCAGCCACATTCGCTTCCAGCCCCTGAGGCGACAGATAGGTGCCTAGTACCAGCAGACAACAACCGTATGCAATCCAGTGCATCAGATTGGGCTCTATCAAGATAAAATCCAGCATCCTGGCGTCACCGACCATCAACGGCGCTAATACCAGCTGTTTAAACAGCACGAAAACAGCCACCGCCAGCAGCGAGAACACTAAATAAACCAGCAGATTAATGCGTATTGAGTTGCTTCCCGTCGGATAAAAAGGCTGGCTCCAGCGCTTACGCGCACTGCTTTCCCCTGAGAAGGTAAAGATATACACCAGCAAAATCACCGGGTTTAAGAGGGTATAAGGCAGTAAGTGCAGTAGGTGTATCGATTCCAAAAAACGCCCCAAGTTTTACCTAAAAACATCAACTATGGTAACTCGGCCAGCAAGATGTTTACCACTTTTTCAATCATATCACCGGTGTTGCTGCGCCCGGTCTCGCGCTGTTGCTGCAGTTGCAGCACGCGAAAGCCTGCCGCGGCCAGCAAATCGCTCACCTCGGTATGGTGATAGAGGCGAAAACCAAATGCCGTGAAGGGAAGCCCTTGCATAAAGTCCCGCTCGCCAAATGCCAGGCAGAGTCGGCTGCCGGTCTGCAGCACCCGCCGGATTTCAGCCAGATGCTCGCGAGGGTGCTGCCAAAAGTACAGCGTATGCACACTGAATGCTTTGCTAAACTGGGCGTCTGCAAAGGGAAGGTTATCGCTGCTGCCTTGCCAAAAGGCCGCCCGCCCTTGCCGGATAACGTCGTCATTCAGTTGTGTTGCCGCGGCTATCATGTCATGTGACCAGTCAACCCCGCTGTAGTTCACCCCATCCGCTTGGGCCAGTACTTGACCGACAAAAGCACCATTGCCAGGGCCAATTTCAAGCACTTTATCCCCAGGCTGGATAGCTAAGGCTTGCAGGCATTTCCGGTTGACCGACAGATTTGCTTCATTCATACCGGTTGCAACCTGAGCCGACTGATCGCCATTGGGACAGCGCAGTTGCGCCGCCAACTGTTTTGGATTCATCACGCTCGTTCCCTAAAACCAGCCGTGGGCGTACCACATCCAACCAGCCATACCCAGCATCATCAGGTTTTCCAGCAAGGATACAAAGCCAAGAGGCACCTTGCTCGAACCACCGACACAGGCACATGTCAGCACACGCTTGTCGATGTACACCGCTTTAAAGACGGAAAAAGCCCCCACGCTGCCGATGAACAACGCCAGCGGAATAGACACCCAATTGAGTAAGCCGCCCACCATCAAGACGCCGGCCAGGCCTTCGGCAAAGGGGTAAACATAGCCATAGGGTACCCAGCGACGCGCCAGGACATCGTAGTTCAGAAACATGGTGGCGAAGCTTTCCACGTTTTGCAGTTTGAGCAGCGCCAGCACCACCATCGACAGCGCTATAAACCATTCCACGGTTTGCACTGAGAGCCCAAAGCCATGCCCACCCAGGCTCAACGCCACGGCTGTTAAGGCCGTCAGTGAAAACAGTGCTACCACAGGCCGGTAACTGGTGGCATTGGCATCAGGCACCGGTTTGCCCAAGTGCCGGCGCAGGTCTTCGTAACCACCAATGCGCTCGCCATCAATAAATACCTGCGGGGTGGTTTTCACCTGATGCCTGGCTTTAAAAGCATCGATTTCATCACGGCTTGTCAGGTGGTGATCTTCCACCTGATAACCGGCACGACGGAGTAAAAACCGGGTTTTCAGCCCATAAGGGCATTGGTGTTTCGCGGTCATCATGCGGTACAGGACCGCTGTTTTGCTGGCATTCATAAAATGGACTCCCTCTTGAGAAACGTCAACTTAGCTGCGAGCTTACACTATAGACCTAACTACAGAGTCAAGAGGGGGAGAGGGATGTGAGCGGCTCAAGTAAGGCCGGTAAAGGTCAAACACTTCAGTAGCCGTTACTCAGGCTTTTTTTACAAACTCAGATTTTAGCTTCATCGCCCCGATGCCATCGATTTTGCAATCGATGTTGTGGTCTTCATCGACCAGGCGAATGTTTTTCACCTTGGTACCCACTTTCACAACCAAAGAACTGCCCTTCACTTTCAGATCTTTGATCACGGTGATGGTGTCGCCATCTTGCAGCAAGGTGCCGTGGGCATCTTTGACCACGAAGCCATCGTCTGGCCGGGCTTCTTCACCGGCTTGCCATTCATGGCCACATTCAGGGCAAAGCAGCATAGCCCCATCCTGGTAGGTATAGACGGAGCCACAGCTTGGGCAGGCAGGGAAATTACTCATGGGTTCACGCTCTTCTTGGTCTAAACTGTGAAAGGGCAAGACCTTACAACAAAGGGTGGCCATTTACCACCAGATAGCGGAATTCAAGAACCCTGATGAGGCTATCAAAGCCCAGGCTCGGGCAGTACAGCTGGCGTGCTATCCATAAAGGTGAGGAAGCGCTGCCAAAGCTCGTGCGTCCGTTGCTGGGTGAGTTCGGTCATGCAGGACAGTGCCATCACTCCCCGAATGGTGCCATCACGCCACTGGGTATAGACCGCCTGGCAATGCGCGTTGGCATAACGCTCCCAATCCTGTTGGGCTGACTGTATCGCTGCCACCAGTTCGGCATCATCACGATGATGCTCCAGTGCAGTTCCCAGATAGTCAGTCAGCTGCTGCTTGGCTTTATCCAATTCCATGGCTGCACACTGATTGATATCATACGTGCTATAGGCCTTGTCGCAGTCGATACGATGCTCCTCACAGGCAAAAGCTGCCAAAGAACACAAGCCTAACCACAAAATCCATATTTTTTTCATGTCATGACCTTCGGTTTTTCTATATGTCTATCAAAGCATGATGATAAACGTTACAGCTGCCCTCAACGACGTCCTTCAGCTTGATTGTTATTCAGACAACAGCCTGATGATGACATTGCCTTTCTTGCGCCCACTGTCGACATAGCCATGCGCCTCGACAATCTGCTCAAGCGGATAGCACCTATCGATGACCGGTTTGAACTCCCCCGCTTCAGCCAACTCCGCAAGAAAACGCAGATCTTCTGCGCGCACAGCCGCTGGCCCGGCGATGACTTTCTTGCTGCTCGTCAACGACACCCAGGGGATCTGCAGCATGTCTGGCAACCCACCTAACACCATAAGCAGGCGCCCGCTTTCTTTTAACGAGGCTTTGCAACGTGCGTACGGAGCTGTGCCGACAGTATCGACAATAACATCATAGCTTTCGCCATTTCGACAAAAGTCCTCTTTGCTGTAGTCGATGACATGACTGGCACCCAGCGACCTGACCAAATCAACATTTGCCGCACTGCATACCCCGGTCACGTCCGCCCCAAAGTGCCTGGCAAGCTGCACCGCCGCCGTACCTACCGCTCCGGAAGCGCCATTGACCAATACTCGCTCCCCGTGCTTAAGCTTGCCTCGCCTGAAGAAATCCAACGCTGTTGTGCCTCCAAACGGCAGTGCCGCGGCTTGATCGTAATTCAGATTGGACGGTTTTAATGCCATGGCACCGTCTTCCGGCATGCATTTGTACTCGGCATAACAGCCCATACTCATATCGCTTAATGCAAACACCTGGTCGCCAACCTTGAACTTGCTGACGTCTTTGCCAACGGCTTCAATGTCGCCGGCGATCTCTGTTCCCAGTATGGCTTGCCTTGGCTTTGAGATGCCAAATACCAAACGCGAGATAAACCCGAAGCCGGCAGGCATCTTCATACTTCGCACCCGGCAGTCCCCGGATGTGACGGAGGTCGTGTGAGTTCTTATCAGCACCTCGTTGCTTTTAGGGATAGGCTTTGCAACTTCCCTCAATAGCAGCACCTCGGGCGGCCCATACTGTTCATATGTTATTGCTTTCATGCGTTATCGCCCCTGAATGCTGTGGCTGGTTAGTGCCCATCAGGCACCTGTTGGCTAGTTTCAATCTAACCAACAACCCACAGCTAAACAACAACTTTTTAACCCGCTTTGTTGTATGGTAAGAAAAGGAGTGAACCCAAGGGGCTGAGCCACCGCAGCAGCCTAAAACGCAGACAGAAAAAAACCACCGCAAGCGGTGGTTTCTTAGGTGATGAAACGGTTTAGCTCATCGCAGCCTGCAGCTTTTTCATGGCATTTTTTTCCAGTTGGCGTACCCGCTCGGCAGAGACCTGGTAACGCTCGGCCAACTCCTGCAGCGTCATCTTGCTTTGTGCCAACCAGCGAGCCTGGATAATATCCTGGCTGCGCTCGTCCAGCGTACGCAGGGCGGCGTGCAGCTGATCGTGGGCCATGTCACCGGATTGCTGGTCCTGCACCTGGCTGGCCAGATCAGAGCTTTTATCTTCCAGATAATAAGCCGGCGCGGTGTAGGCCTGGTCATCATCGCCTTCCGGCGCGTCGAATGGCATATCGTAGTTGCTCATGCGTGATTCCATCTCACGCACTTCGTGCTCGGCCACACCTAAAGATTCGGCAACATGCTTCACTTCATCCTGGCTGAACCAGCCCAGGTGTTTTTTCGATTTACGCAGGTTAAAGAACAGTTTGCGCTGAGCCTTGGTGGTGGCAATTTTCACAATGCGCCAGTTTTTCAGTACGTACTCGTGAATTTCGGCTTTGATCCAGTGCACCGCAAACGAGACCAGACGCACCCCAACAGAGGGGTCAAAGCGTTTGACCGCTTTCATCAGGCCAATATTGCCTTCCTGCACCAGGTCGCTGACCGGCAAGCCATAACCTGAATAGCTGCGGGCAATATGCACCACAAAGCGTAAATGCGACATAATTAGTTGGCGGGCAGCCTCTAAATCGCCATGCTGGTGCAGACGTTCAGCCAAGCCTTTCTCTTCTTCCGCGCTTAACATCGGAATGGAGCTAACCGTCTGGGTATAGGCTTCAAAGCTGCTGCTGGCGCCTAAGGTCAGGGTCATAAGTTCAGATGATTTTGTCATGCTGGGCTTCCATCCATCTCAAGTTGAAAAGTATCTTAGCACTCTTTGACGGAGAGTGCTAATTTTAGTTTCCGCTTTGCCAGAATTAATTTGTCTAAGGGCGGTATCTTCATAGCCATCAGTAATATACGGCAGGAAAAAATTGCATTACACTGAGCAAAGCAAGCAAAAGGAACCCAATTTCATGTACGGTTTTGTGGCGCGCCAACCTATATTCGACAAAGAGCAGCAGTTGCTTGGCTATGAGTTGTTGTTCCGGGATGGTGAGCAAAACCGCTTTCCAGACATCGATCCGGATGAGGCCACCAGCCGGCTGCTGTCCGAACACCACCTGCTGTTTGGCCTGGAACGCATTACCGGCGATAAACTCGCTTTTATCAACTTTGCTGAAGACAGCCTGCTGTACCAATTCCCAACCGTACTGGACCCGGAAAAAACGGTTATAGAAATTCTGGAGTCGGTGCACTTTAGCAGTGAGTTACTCACCGCTTGCCGTGAGCTGCATGAGCAAGGCTACCAGCTGGCCTTAGACGACTTCACCTTTCATTCGCAGTGGCAGCGCCTCATGCCTTACATCAGCTATCTGAAAGTGGATATAAGGCAAACTCCATTGGACGGCCTGGCAGCCAAACTAGCTGAGTTAAAAGGCTTTCACGGTAAACTGTTGGCCGAAAAAGTCGAAACCATGGCCGAATTCAAGCAATTGCAGCAGCTAGGATTTGATTATTTCCAGGGCTATTTCTTTGCACGGCCTGAAATGCTAAAGCACAAGCGTCTTGGCCATCATCAGATGCACCTGTTGTCGCTGATTGCCGAAGCGGCCGAGCCAGAGCTGGATTTTGAGAAACTGGTACAGGTGCTGGAGCGTGACCTGGGGTTATCCTACAAGCTACTGCGCTTTATCAACAGCGCTTATTACGCCCGGCCCAATCCTATTCAGTCACTGAAGCATGCGATGGTCTTTATGGGCGAGGTGGAACTGAAAAAATTCATCGCTCTGGTCGCGCTGTCAAATCTTTCAGAGAATCAGCAGCCTGAGCTGCTCAAGCTATCCATTATCCGTGCTCGCTTTTGCGATCTGGTGACCAAAGCTGCCGGCCAAACCGAGCTGCAATCCAGTGCGTTTTTAACCGGTATGCTGTCTTTGATTGATGCCTTGCTGGAGCAACCACTGGAACAGGTACTGGCACAACTGCCACTGGTAGCGAACATCAAACAAGCGTTACTGCAGCAGCAGGGCCCCTTAAGCCAACCCCTGCAACTGATCCTGGATTACGAACAAGCCAACTGGCAGCGGTGTGAGCAAACCAGCAGCCAGTTACTCCCCGCCAAAACCGATATGCGCTCCCTCTACCTGGATGCGATTGATTGGGCCGAGCAGCTGCAACTCTAGCTGTCCATACCCGCAGTATCAGGGCCCACTGGGCTCAATGGCGCGAATATGACGACTGACAGAAAGGTAAGAGCCGGCCAACCCCAGTAACACCGACAACAGCAACAAGGCCAAAAACTCGCTGAAACTCATCGTCATCAGGGTAAAGTGGCTTTGGTATAAATCGGTGATTTGACCAATCGCCCCTTCCAGCCACCAGACCATCAGTTCCACCACCAGAAAAGCCAATAAACCACCAAACACACCAAACCAGACACCGGTGTATAAAAATGGCCGTTGGATAAACGCATCGGTGGCCCCCACCAGCTTCATCACTTCAATTTCTTCTTTTTTATTGATAATGGATAAGCGAATGGTATTGCCAATGATCAAAAGCACCGCAGTGAGCAGCAACAAGGCAATAGCCAGCACCGCCTGGCGCATCAGTAGCAAGATAGCGTCCAACCGCTCCAGCCAGGCGATATCCAGCTTGCCAAAATCGACAATGCGCTCTTGCTCGATACGACGGCGCAGCTGTTCGGCAGCCTGCGGTTGGGTATGGCGTGGCAACACCAGGATCACATTGGGTAAAGGGTTATCATCCAGCAATTGCAGTGCCTGACCAAAGCCCGATACCTGCTGAAATTCTGCCATCGCATCGGTTTTGGAAATAAAACGCACCTGCTCTACATCGGGATCAGCACTGAGCATGGTCACCAGGGTACTGATTTGAGTATCGCTGGCTTCATCTTTAATGAAAAAGCTGATTTCAGCAGCCTGGGTAAAACTACCACTGATGCTTTGCACATTTTTTACCAACAGATGCAAGGTCGTCGGCAAGGTCAGACTGACGCCGAGCACTGCAATGGTCATCAAAGAGGCCAATGGCGTACGCCACAACTCACCCAGACTGCCAATGCACTGACGCAGATGCTGTACCCAAAACATCAACCAGCGCTGCAATGGATGGATCTGCTTACTGCTGGCACCAGCCGCCCGGCCGGAAAACAGAATACTCACAGCGGCTCCTCGTATTGCAATAAGCCATCGTTGATCATTTTGCCTTGTTTGAGCGTCAGGGTGCGGTAACGCATCCGGGCGACCAGGCTATGGTCGTGGGTGGCCACCAGTACCGAGACGCCAACCTGATTAAAGGCTTCAAACACCCGCATAATGTCTTTCGACAGCTCAGGATCCAGGTTACCAGTGGGTTCATCGGCCAGCAGCAAAGGTGGCTTGTTGACCACAGCACGGGCAATGCCTACCCGCTGCTGCTCACCACCAGACAAGGTTTCCGGCAGGCAGCGTACTTTATCCAGCAAACCGACTTTATCCAGCGCCGCATGCACCCGCTTCACCATCTCTTTGCCGGTAAAGCCTTCAATCACCAAAGGCAATGCGACATTGTCGAACACCGTATGCTCCATCAGCAGGCGGTGATTCTGGAAAATAATGCCAATGTCACGCCGGATATAGGGCACCTGAGAGCGACGAATCCGCTTTAAATCAACATTGTTGATCAACACCCGGCCGCTGGTCGGGCGTTCAATCAGGCTGATCAGTTTGAGCAGGGTACTCTTCCCTGCCCCCGAGTGGCCGGTTAAAAACGCCATCTCGCCTTTGGCCAGCTCGAAACTGATGCGGTCCAGCGCGATAAAACCACCGGGATAACTTTTACTGACCTGATCGAACGTCAGCATACTCAGGAGTCCTTGTTAAACAGTGCCTGGATAAAATCGGTGCTGTGAAAGGTGCGCAAATCGTCAATCCCTTCCCCAACCCCAATGTAACGGATAGGCACCTTAAACTGATCGGCGATGGCAAAAATCACCCCGCCTTTGGCGGTACCATCCAGTTTGGTCAGGCTGATGCCGGTTAACGGGACGGCTTGGTTAAAAATACGTGCCTGACTTAGTGCATTCTGCCCGGTACCGGCATCCAGCGTCAACATCACTTCGTGCGGTGCATTCGGCTGAATTTTTTGCAACACCCGAACAATTTTCTTCAGCTCTTCCATTAGGTGCGCTTTATTCTGCAAGCGGCCTGCGGTATCGGCGATCAACACATCCGCTTTACGGGCTTTGGCTGCCTGGTAAGCATCGAAAATGACCGAGGCGCTGTCGGCACCGGTGTGCTGTGCCACCACAGGGATCTGGTTGCGCTCACCCCATACCTGTAGTTGCTCGACCGCAGCGGCACGGAAGGTATCACCTGCTGCCAGCATCACCGTTTTACCTTGCTGCTTAAACTGCTGCGCCATCTTACCTATGGTGGTGGTTTTACCAACGCCATTAACACCCACCATCAGAATCACAAAGGGGCCGTCACTGCAGCTGGGCACTAGCGGTTGCTCGACATCCTGCAGTAGTGTTGCCATATCCTGCTGCAGCTTTTGATACAACAAGTCGGCATCTTTTAACGCTTTGCGATCGGCATGCTGGGTCAGCTGACTGATCAGTTTCTGCGTGGTTTCCACTCCGACATCGGCCAGCAGCAACTGCGTTTCCAGTTCTTCGTACAGTTCTTCGTCAATTTTCCGGCCAGAAAACAAACTCGCCAGGCCTGCCCCCAGGTTTTGGCTGGTTTTGCTAAGGCCCTGACGCAAGCGGGCAAACAGGCCTGGTTTATTCGCTGGGGCTGGGGCGGGCTCTGACTTAGTCGCTGGCTGCGCTACAGACTCTGGCTCAATGGCTGGTTCAACGCCTTCAGTCGGCTTATGGGTTTCTGTTTGCTCAGCGTTGTTTTCTGGCTCAGGGCTTTTCACGGGCTCAGGGCTGGCTACTGGTGCAGAATGCTCCGCCAGTTCCGGGCTATCTGCGGCCTTGCTTTGCTCAACTGGATCGGAGCTATCCGCTGCTGGCGTTTTCTTACCAAAACCAAGCCAGGAGAAGAGTTTGGATTCTTTGCTCATAAGTCGGTGTCTGTGCACTTCAGATCGGGTAAAATTGGAGGTTATACTAGCATCTTCACTGACAGGCATAAACCATTAGATGAGACGACCAGCGACAGCAAAAAAAACAGCCTCTCCCGGGCAAATCCGAATCATCAGCGGCCGCTGGCGGGGCCGTAAAATTCCGGTCGCCGATGCCGAAGGGCTCAGACCTACTACGGATCGGGTGCGGGAAACGTTGTTTAACTGGTTGATGCAGGAAGTCGCTGAACAGCGGGTACTGGATTGCTTTGCCGGCAGTGGTGCTCTGGCACTGGAAGCTTTGTCCCGCGAGGCTAGTTTTGCCCTGCTGCTGGAAAAAGACCGGCAACAGGCACAGCAGCTGAACAGCTTGTGCCAGAACCTAGGCGCCAACGCCAAGGTACAACAAACCGACACACTCCAATTTTTGCAACAAGGTTGTGGCGAGCCTTTTGATCTGGTGTTTATCGACCCGCCATTTCGCCAGCAGCTGGCCGAGCCTTGTTGCCAATTACTGGAGCAACACGGCTGGCTCAGTGCCAATGCCTGGATCTACCTGGAAACCGAGAAAGAGCTGCCCTTGCAAGCGGTACCTGCCAACTGGCAGCTGTACCGGGAAAAAATCGCCGGTCAGCTGGCTTATCGTCTGTTCCGCCGCCAGGCTTAACCTTTCTTTCTGGCTTTCTGCTTACCTTTTCCGGCTGGCTTACCCGGCCGGCCTTTGGCGGCCGGCTTGGCCGCAACCGCTTTGCGCCGGCTGCCCGCCGGTTTTTTTGCGCTTTTTACCACCACCTTGCCAGGCAGTGGCTGGGTCGGCTCTTTGTCTTTCGCTTTACCCTTACTTCGCCGTGGTGTACCGCTTTCTTCCAGTGCAAGATCGATGGTGCGACTTTCTAAATTCACCGCCATCACCTTGACCTTGACCAGATCGCCCAGCCGGTAGCCCCGACGTGAATGCTCCCCCATCAGGATCTGGCGTTCAGCATCGAAATGGTAGTAATCATTTTTCAACGAAGTGACGTGCACCAGGCCTTCGATGTAGAGCTCAGTCAGCCGGATAAAGAGGCCAAAACTGGTAACGGTAGAGACCACCCCATCGAACTCCATGCCCAGATGATCCTGCATGTACTCGCATTTGAGCCAGTCCGATACTTCACGGGTCGCATCATCGGCCCGGCGTTCAGTCATCGAGCAGTGCTCACCGAGTTGCTCCACCTGCTCGGGGCTGTAGCGATGAGCCCCTTTGGTGTGCTGACCCTGTTGCTGCAAAATCGACTTAATGCTGCGATGCACTACCAAGTCCGGATAGCGCCGAATCGGGGAGGTAAAGTGGGCATAAGCCGGCAGTGCCAGACCAAAATGCCCTTCATTGTCGCCCTGATAAACCGCCTGCTTCATGGAGCGTAACAAGGTGGTTTCGATCAACTCACGATCCGGTCGGTCAGCCAGCTTTGCCAGTTCCTGCACCAGTTGCAGCGGCTCGGGTTCATCCGGCAAGGTGGTTTCGATACCCAGCTCGGCCAGGAAGCGGCGGAAATTGGCAAATCGATCCGGGTCCGGTTGCTCATGTACCCGATACAGCGCCGGTGTTTTGTGTTTCTCGAGGAAACGGGCGGCCGCCACATTGGCCATGATCATGCACTCTTCAATCAGCTTGTGCGCATCGTTGCGGTGCACCGGCACGATTTGTTCAATTTTGCGATGGCTGTTAAAAATAAAACGGGTTTCAACGGTCTCGAACTCAATGGCACCGCGCTGGGCACGGGTTTTCGCCAACCGCCGGTACAGGCTATACAAGGTTTCCAGTGCCGTCAAATTGGCCTGGTACTGCTCACGCAAAGCAGGATCACCCTGTAATATTGCGTATACTTTGCTGTAAGTCAGCCGCGCTTTCGAGTTCATCACCGCTTCAAAAAAACGGTAATTCATCAATTTGCCATTGGCGCCAATGTCCATCTCCGCCACCAGGCAAAGCCGATCCACATGGGGGTTTAGCGAGCAAAGGCCGTTGGACAGCGCTTCCGGCAACATCGGCACCACCTGATCCGGGAAGTACACCGAGGTACCGCGCAGCAGCGCTTCCTGATCCAGCGGCGTATCCACCTGCACATAACTACTAACGTCGGCAATGGCGACCCAAAGGCGCCAGCCACCATCGTCGCGAGGCTCGGCATAGACGGCATCGTCAAAATCGCGCGCGTCTTCGCCATCAATGGTCACAAAGGGCATGGCCGTTAAATCAACCCGGCCAGCTTTGTCGCTATCGGCAACCTCTTCACCATACTGGCTGACTTGTTTACTCACCGAATCCGGAAACTGGTGTGGGATTTGATGATTGCGAATCGCGACTTCGATTTCCATGCCAGGCGCCATATGTTCACCCAGCACCTCAACCACCCGGCCAACCGCATTCACCCGCTTGGTTGGCCGCTCGGTAATATCCACCAGCACCACCTGGCCATGGCGTGCTTCGCCCTGGGCCCCCTCAGGTATCACGATATCCTGACCAATGCGCGGATCATCCGGCACCACCACCGCCAGGGCATAATCGCGGTAATAGCGCCCAACCACGGCTTCAGTACGAGGCTCCAAAACCCGCACAATGCGCGCTTCGGTTTTCTGCCGGCCGCGGCTGCTCTCTGTCAAGGTGGCCAGCACTCTGTCGCCATGCAGCAAACGCTGCATCTCGTGATTGGGAATAAACCAATCCGGCCCGCCTTCATCCAGCTTTAAAAAACCAAAACCATCGCGATGGCCAATGACCCGGCCTTGCTTTAAATCCATCCGATCAACCAGGCCGTAACGCCGGTTCTTGGTAAAAATCAACTGACCATCGCGCTCCATCGCACGTAGTCGTTTTTTTAAGGCGAAAATGGCATCATCATCGCTCAGCTTTAACTCGGCAACCAACTCCTCAAAGTAGGCAGGTTGTTGCCGCTTTTCGATGTGCTCAAGAATAAACTCACGGCTTGGGATCGGGTTGTCGTACTTTTCCTGCTCACGGGCAAGATATGGATCTTTAATGGTCATGCATGACCCTTCTGTAACCTAACTAGTCTTCAGTGTAACACCTTCAGCGGATCCTTGTATGACATTCAAGATACTGGACGACGAGCCCGCTGCACCACCCGCTCCGGCATCCGCTGTTCAAACTGACGCAGTAACTGACTAATTTTTTGATGGGTGGCACTATCGGCCGTTACCGAGTGATGCAACCAGCGATAGACCTGCTCGTAATCACGCGGGCTGCCGTTATCGCCCAGCAGGATCTCCGCCAAGCGGATGGTCGCCGCTAAATTGCCAAGCGCTGCTGCTTCGCGCAAATAGACAATGGCCTGCTCAGCATCAGGCTGCACAAAGCGGCCAATATGGTAATAACGACCCACCTGCTCTAACCCTTCCGGTAACCCCTGAGCAGCTGCATCCTGCATCAATTGCCAGCCACGTTCAATATCCCGGGGTACGCAGACTGCATAGGCCAGCATATCGCCCCACAAAAACTGGTAGGCAGGTAACTTCATAATATCAGCACGGGCTTCAATATCCCGCACCAACTGGCAATCGTCATCCTGCACCCGCCGCAAATGACTGTTGGTCCGGATCAGTGCCAACAGCTCATCCTGGGTATACAGCTGCACCGCTTCTAACTGGCGGATCCGCACTTCCTCTGCCAATCCAAAGCCACTTAGCAACACACTAGCGAACACTGCTGTACATAAAAACCGTCTCATCTCATCTCGCCTGGCTGGTTGGTTGCAGAGCAATACCTCTGCACGCTAGCTACTTAGTATAAAAATATAGCAAAAAAAAGGCCAACTCTGTTGGTTGGCCTTGATGTCGCAGCTTCAGAGCTTAGTGTTCATTCCATGCTTGCCAGAATGGCCTTGCCAGATGTTGCTGAGGTGCGCTCAATCGAACAGGGCTATCGGATTGCAACCACAGGGTATCAAACCACTGTTGCGAGTTATCCGAGCAGGCATCGTTCGCGACATAGTGCAGAGCTTCCTGCAACAAAGCTTCGGAAGCTACCCCCCAGTCCCCTGGAATGGTTGCCCGAGCCGGGCAGTTCGGCATTAAACCATCAAAGTAGTCGCCAAAACCAACAGCATTCACCGTCTGGAAATTAACGGCAAACATCACCTGGCGACGGCGGTCAAAGTATTCCGGCTGTTGCCCGACTGGCTTACCACAGGTAGCCTCACCAATTTGTACCACATCGATAAAAGGCGTCAGAGAATTGATCACCAGCTCGCTGGATGAGCAAGAGCCGGGAGTAGTCAGCACCATCACCCGTGGTAACTCCAGAAAAGTCTGGCCGCGCTGACCCAGGCTGAACTGCCAGGTTTGATTTTTCTGAGTGTTCTTATCGTTGTAAGCAAAGGTGACAAAGTTTTTTCCCTGCACGGTCGGCCAGGCAATATGCGAAGCCAACTGGCTGGCCACCCGGATCAGACCTCCGCCGTTGTAGCGTACATCCAATACCAGCTCATCGATGTTTTGCTGTTTAAAATAACTAAAGGCCTGCTCCAATTCAGTTTCTGACAGCTCGATAAAGGAATTAAATACCAGATACCCCACCCGCTTGCCGGCGTGTTCAATGACAGAGCGGTGCAGCACCGTATTGGTCGTCACTTCGCGTTTAATAAAATCAGATTGCAGCACAGTGCCATCCGGCTGCCTCCAGACAAAGTTGCGCATCACGCCGTCATCGTTGGTACCAAACATGTCATCATTGCTGGCGCGGCCCGCATTGATATCGGCATACCACTGTGCCACCGACTTGCCTTCAATGTCAGTAATGCGATCACCACGGCGCAAGCCATTCTCGGCTGCGGAGCCATCGTCGTACACAAAGCGGATCAACAGAGCGCTGTCGTTGTCGACGACCTGAAACGACATACCATAGCCAAAAAATCGGGCATCAATAAAACGTGATTCATACTCTTCGGCCGACAAGGTGTAACTGAAGCGATCATGGGGAGCGCTCAGCGCCTGCACCAATTGATTGGTCGAACTGTATTGGGTCAGATTAACGGTTTGCGGCATCTCGCGGTACCAGAGGTAGTCACGAAACATCAGGCAAAAAGCTTCTGCATTGGCTGAAGCCGTCGAAGGGCAGTTTTGACCGGAAAATTGTGTCGCGTTGCCAGCGCCCGAACCTGAAGAGCCCGAGGAACCGGAACCACCACAAGCAATCAACAAAAGTGATGTCAAAACAACAAGATATGACTTCATTTTAATAACCTCATCTTTACCCGGACTTTGATGATATAAAAAAAGCTGCCCGAAAGCAGCTTATTTTTAGTCGGCAGCCTGCAAAGCTCAGGCTTCAATAAAAGGATGCCGTAAAGTAATCGTTTCATTTCTGTCTGGCCCGGTCGAAATAATATCAATCGGTACACCGGTCAATTGCTCTAAACGGGCAATGTAGTTACGCGCTGCTTGTGGTAAATCATCAACCGACTGACAGCCAAAGGTGCTGTCCTGCCAGCCTGGCATGGTTTCGTACACTGGCGTTACCTGCTCATAGCCCTCAGCTGCCAGTGGCGGCACATCCAGTACTTCGCCCGATGGCATCTGGTAGCCAGTACAGATGCTGACCGTTTCCAGACCATCCAGCACATCCAGCTTGGTCAGGCAGAAACCAGAGATGCTATTCAGCTGCACAGCGCGGCGTACAGCAACTGCATCGAACCAACCGGTACGGCGTTTACGGCCCGTGGTGGCACCAAACTCATGGCCTTTGACACCCAGGTGCTCGCCAGCGGCACAGCTCAGCTCGGTAGGGAATGGACCAGCACCAACCCGGGTGGTGTAGGCTTTGACAATACCCAGTACGTAGTCCAGGTAACGAGGGCCAAAACCACAACCCGTTGCTACACCACCAGCGGTAGTATTGGATGAGGTGACATAGGGGTAAGTCCCATGGTCAATATCCAGCAGAGTGCCCTGAGCACCTTCAAACATAATGGCCTTGCCATCACGACGGGCTTTATCCAGCAAATCGGTAACATCGGCCACCATGGCTTTCAGCGTTGCAGCAATGGCCAGTGCATCATCCAGCGTTTGCTGGTAATCAACCGCTTCGGCTTGATAAAACTGTGTCAGGGTGAAGTTATGCAGCTCCATCACGGTTTTTAGCTTCTCAGCAAACAGCTCTGGATTGAACAAATCACCAACCCGCAGACCACGGCGGGCCACTTTGTCTTCATAGGCTGGGCCAATACCACGGCCAGTAGTGCCAATAGCTTTAGCACCGCGTGCTTTTTCGCGGGCGATATCCAGGGCGACGTGGATAGGCAGAATCAACGGACAGGCTTCGCTCAGCACCAGGCGTTCTTTCACCGGGATGCCACGCTGCTCCAGCATCGCCATCTCTTTGAGCAAGGCTTCTGGCGACACGACCACACCATTGCCGATCACGCAGGTGACATTGTCACGCAGAATGCCGGATGGGATCAGGTGCAGAACCGTTTTCTCACCACCGATCACCAGGGTATGACCTGCATTATGACCGCCCTGATAACGCACCACATAGCTGGCTTTATCAGTTAACAAGTCAACGATTTTACCTTTACCTTCGTCACCCCATTGGGTGCCCAACACAACGACGTTTTTGGCCATGGTTCCTACAACATGGAAAAAAAATAGGCGTGGATTCTACCAAAACTCTGAGCAAACTGCATCTGGATGGCTGAAAAAAAGTCAGTCGCTCGTCGTAAATTGCTCCAGACAGCGCAAATCGAACTGCTCAGCGCATTGATAGAGCGCAAAACCAAAACGTAACCGGTTGCCACGGTAATCGGTAAGGATATGATGTTGCTTTAAAAAATCAGCCAGCGCTGCAGCCTGATCGGCTGTTGGCAGAGCAAAGGTAAAAAAGTGACCGTGCTGCTTTAGATCTCGCTGCAATAACTGTTTTTTACTGAGTGCCGATTGCGATAAGCTGCTTAACTGCCCTAAAAATGCCTGTTGCAGCTGCTGCACATAGTGATGAATGGTGGCAACACCGATCTGCTGCTGTTGCAATAGGCGTAGCACCGCATGCAGCCGAAATAAGGCACTGTGATCCATGGTCGCCCCCGCAAAGCGAAAACCATCGCTGCTGTAGGGCACAAGCTCACTTCGCTCTGCACTTAAAGCACCAAACTCGGCAAACCAACCGGTGTACAGTGGCCGATACTGGTTACCCTTTGGGCAGAGCATAAAACAGCAGCCTTCACCCGCTTGGGCATACTTGTAACTGCCTGCCAGATAAAAAATGCGATCTTCAACGGCCGATAAGTCCAACGGCAGCGCCATAAACGCGTGATAGCCATCAATGGCAATCATGGCTTCCGATACCGCGGCCAACTGCTGGACAAAAGTAGTTAGATCCATCAGTGCCACCCCGGAATTAAAAAACACCTGGCTGCAGAAAATCAGCTCGAACTCTTGCTCGGCCGCGGCTGCCACAAAGCGTTGTTCAAAATCGGCAAAGGGCTCGGTTGGGATCACCGTCAGTTGCACCAGATCCTCTTCTTGCAATCGGCTGACCTGACGCTGAAAACTGTAAAATTCGCTGTCGCTAGTTAGGATCCGGATGGGTTTACGCCAATCAAAACAACTGAGCAAACGCATTACCAGCTCATGGGTATTGGGCGCAAACACCAACTGTTGTGGTTGTAGACTGCCTAGCTGAGCAGCCAACAAGCGCTGCGTTTCCGGCAATACAGTAGCAAAAATATGCTGCCACTTTTCATCGGAGCTGCGCGCACTTAAGTCCCAGTAGTCTAACATCGCCTGACGGGTGACATCCGGCCAAAAGTGGTGAGAGTGGCTGGCAAAATGTTGCTTGCCGGCATGGCCCTGCAAAAAGTGCTGATACAAGTGTTGATACATCTTACGCTACCTATCCTACGCCAGCTACGAAAGAGGCCCCGCAGGGCCTCTTTGTTTATGTACATACTTTATGGACGTTGTATCGTCTTCATGTGCTTGAAGAAGTCGCTGTCCGGCTGAATCACCAGCACATCGTCCTTATTGCGGAAGCTGCGCTTGTACGCTTCTAAGCTACGGATAAAGGAGAAGAACTCTGCATCTCTGTTGTAGGTATCCGCATAGATGTTGGCGGCCTGCGCATCCCCTTCACCGCGCACGGTGCGGGAGTTACGTTCTGCATCGGCCAGCATCACTGTGATACGGGCATCGACATCAGCGCGGATTTTTTCAGCTTCTTCCATACCACGCGAGCGATGCTCACGGGCAACCGCCTGACGCTCGGCACGCATCCGGGCAAAGATAGAAATACTGATTTCATCCGGCAGGTTAATTTGTTTCACCCGCACATCGATGACTTCGATACCCAGCTCAGCGGCCGCAATACCGGCTTGTTGCAGGGCGCTTTCCATCAGCTCCGTCCGCTCACCGGAAACAATCTCCGGAATGGTACGGGTACCAAACTCGGTCCGCAAACCGTTGTTGATGTACTGCTTTAACAGCACTTCGGCTTGCTGAGTGCTACCGCCAGTACTCAAGAAATACTGGCCGAAATCACGGATACGCCATTTGACGTAGCTGTTCACCAACAAGTCTTTCTTCTCAGCGGTCACGAAGCGATCAGCCGGATCATCCAGTGTTTGCACCCGGGCGTCCAGTTTACGCACGGTTTCAATCATCGGAATTTTAAAGTGCAGACCCGGCTCAAACACCCGGACATCGCCGGCTGCATCACGCTGGATCTTACCAAACTGAATGACAATAGCCCGCTCACCTTCCGGCACCACAAAGAGTGCCGAAGACAGGATCAGGCCGGCAACCACCAAGATTGCTACAATTAAATTTTTCATGCCTTAACGTCTCCCATCACGAGTAGTGGTGCCACGAATGCCATCCTGCCGCGGAGCAGTATTTTGCGACTCTTGCAAAGAGCGCGGCGGTGTGACCGGCAAGGCACCCGATGAACCTGAGCTTCCTGCACCACCTTTTAGCATCTGATCCAGTGGCAAATACATGATGTTGTTGCCACTGCTGACATCGATCAAGACTTTGGAGGTATTGCTGTACACTTCCTCCATGGTCTCCAGATACAAACGCTCACGGGTCACGCGTGGGGCAGCCAGATACTGCGGCAGCAACTGCTCGAACCGGGCCACTTCACCCTGAGCGCGTAAAATCACCTGCTGACGATAGGCTTCGGCTTCTTGCATGATCCGGTTGACCTGACCACGGGCACGCGGTTCGATCTCACGGGCATAAGCTTCAGCTTCACGCACGAAACGCTCCTGATCTTCCTGCGCCGCTATGGCATCATCGAAGGCATCACGCACTTCTTCCGGTGGCCGCGCATCGCGGAAGTTGACATCAACCAGGGTCAGCCCCATTTGGTACGGTGTAATAATGGTTTCCAGCTCCTGGCGGGTGTTCTGCCGCACCACTTCCCGGCCACGGGTCAGCACATCGTCCATCAGCGAGTGACCAATCACAAAACGCAAAGCTGCATCGGTCGCTTCCTGCAGGCTGTTGTCGGCATTAACCACCGAAAACAGGTAGGAGCGGGCATCAAATACCCGGTACTGGATTTCAAAAGTCACCCGCACCAGGTTTTGATCCTGGGTCAGCATAAAGCCATCGGTACGGAAGGAACGGACACTGGTAATATCGACCGGGCGCACCTGATCGATAAAAGTAGGTTTCCAGTGAATACCTGGCCCAACTTCCGTGTGGTACTGACCAAAGCGTAAGATCACGCCACGTTCAGATTCCTTGATGGTATAAAAACCACTGAAAGCCCAGACCAGGGCTGCCACAATAGCCACCAACAGCAACAGGGTAGAAATTGAGCCACCACCTGAGGAGCCTTGGTTGCCGCCACCAGAGCCGCCAAAGATGCCACCAAACTTCTTACCAAAATTACGAAACACTTCATCTAAATCGGGCGGGCCCTGATCACGACCACCTTGTTTCCAAGGATCGTTATCTTTGCCATTTTTGCCCGGCTCATTCCAAGCCATGGTCTACTCCACTGATAGTACGATTTGGGTTAATGTATCAAAAAACCGCTTCGCTGACGATATAGTTTTCCAGCCTGCCCTTACTTTGCTGCAGCAGCCGGCCCCAGTCTGACGCCGATACGCTAATGCGCAGCTCCGTGGTGCCCTGCTCGGTAAAATGCTCTTGCTCCACGGCACGCAACTGGTGCAGACGTGCCCGCCAGATCCCTGCATCAGCCGGTAAGGACAGCGTCAGTCGCAAATAATGCTGAGCCAGCCGTTGCCGGATGGCTTCCAGCAACAAAGGGACACCCGCTCCGGTATGTGCCGATAAATACACCGCTTGAGGTAAGCCATCTTCATTGCAATCAATACGAGGCTCCAGCGTACACTGATCAATTTTGTTCCATACCAACAATTGTGGCACTTCGGAAGCCTCAATTTCGGCCAGAACTTTTTGCACCTGTGCCAGCTTGGCTGCATGATCGCTGTCGGCATAATCAACTACCAGCAACACCAGATCGGCGTCCTGGGTTTCCTGCAAGGTAGATTTGAAGGCAGCGACCAAATCGTGCGGCAACTCACGAATAAAACCAACCGTATCGGCCAGTACCACATCGCCGAAATGCGGCAGCTCCAGCCGGCGTAACGTAGGATCCAAGGTGGCAAACAACTGATCCGCTGCATGCACATTGGCCTGAGTCAGGCGATTAAATAACGAGGACTTGCCGGCATTGGTGTACCCGACCAGTGCCAACACCGGCACGGCAGCGCGCTGCCTGGCCTGACGGCCTTGTTCACGCTGCCGGGTCATTTTATCCAGTTTTTGCCGCAATGCGGTCACACGCTGACGCAGCAAGCGGCGGTCCGTTTCCAGCTTGGTTTCACCTGGCCCACGTAAACCAATACCGCCTTTTTGCCGCTCTGCATTATCCCAACCACGCACTAAACGCGACGACAAATGCCGCAGTTGCGCCAGCTCTACCTGCAACTTTCCTTCGTAGCTACGGGCCCGCTGAGAAAAAATGTCCAGAATTAAAGTGGTGCGATCAATTACCCGGCACTGGCAACAACGCTCCAGGTTACGGGTCTGCGCCGGGCTCAGCTCGTGATTGAAAATAAGGACGGTCAGCTCGGATGCAGTGACCTGCTCTGCTAAAGATTGCGCAATACCTGAGCCAACGTAATAACGGCTATCCGGTCGTTGCCGGCGACAACGCACGGTATCCACCACCTCAACCCCAGCCGAGCCAGCCAGCAACACCAGTTCTTGCAAAGTTTCCTGCTGTTTTTGCGCAGAAAACTCGACCTGAACCAATATTGCCCGCTCCAGCTCCATCCCTGATGGTTGGTGACTGTTTGGCCCGGTTGCGGCGGAGGGATTAATCGTCTGCTTCGTCAGAGTCGTTCCCGCTGTTGGCATGAGCCATCATGGTGTTCACTGCCCGTGAAGGCACCACCGTTGAAATGGCATGTTTGTACACCATTTGGCTGACTGTATTTTTTAACAGAATGACGAATTGATCAAACGATTCAACCTGCCCCTGCAATTTAATACCATTGACCAGATAAATAGAAACCGGGATACGCTCCCGCCGTAAAGTGTTCAGGAAAGGATCCTGTAATGATTGGCCTTTTGCCATGTGCCGCATTCCTTATTGTTATAAGTCCGCTTGATCTATGGATTGATTCAGATATTTCAAGTTCAACTACTGACTATTTTTTTGCATCCCGGGTTTAGCTTAGCGAAGTTAACACCGCTTGCAAGTTTTCCGTCAGTTTTGCTTCAGTTTTCAACCAGTTTACATTTTGCCAGCCCCGCAACCAGGTCAATTGCCGCTTGGCCAGCTGCCGGGTAGCCGCGATCCCTTGTTGCTGCATCTGCTGGTAATCAATGGCCCCATCCAGATAATGCCACATCTGGCGGTAACCAACACAGCGCATCGATGGCAATTGCAGGTGCAAATCACTCCGTTGTTTCAGCTGCTGCACTTCCTGTTCAAACCCAGCCGCCAGCATCTGCATGAAACGTAACTCTATACGCCGGTGTAGCTCAGCCCGATCGGTCGGCGCTATCGCAAATTGCCGTACCGGAAACGGCAAGGCGCTGCCTTGCTGCGCGGTCAGCTCTGTCATGGTCTGACCGCTGATCCGATAGACCTCCAAAGCCCGGTTGATCCGCTGTGGATCATTTGGATGTATCCGAGCAGCTGAGACCGGGTCAATCACCGAAAGTTCCTGGTGCAATGTTTCCCAGCCTTTTTCACGAGCTTCTTGTTCAAGCACAGCCCTTACCTGCGCATCGGCCGCCGGTAAAGGCGAAATGCCTTGCAACAGCGCTTTGTAATACAACATGGTACCACCCACCAGCAATGGCAAACGACCACACTGTCGGCTTTGCTCAATACAGGCCAGAGCGTCACTGCGAAAATCTGCCGCCGAATACGCCTCGGCCGGATCTTTGATATCAATCAGATAATGCGGCGCCGCTGCCAGTTCATCTGCCGTAGGTTTGGCTGTACCAATATCCATCCCCCGGTAAATCAAAGCACTGTCGACACTGATAATATCAACCGGCAACTCTGCCGCCAGCGCCAGTGCCAGCGCCGTTTTGCCGGATGCCGTGGGGCCCATCAGAAATACCACCGGTGGTTGCTCTGGCATCTTAGTGCTCCAGCGCCTGTACAGCCGGGTTGATATCAATGGCCACAGTGGCGGCTGCTAATCCATCACCCAACAGTTCAGGCTGATAGTGTACGAGGGTATCGGCCTGAAGCCAATGCGCCTTTAGCAGTAGATCGAGAGCACTGGCCAAATCCGTCTGATGCCACTGCTGAAAAAACGGCAACAGGCACTGTTGCAGTGGGCTACGCTGCAACCACCGTGGAATGGCCCGCACAATCAGCACCTGATCGCGCAACAGCACATCAAAACCAAGCCCCACCAGCCTGTCGGCCAGCTGTTGCAGCAAGATCACCTCTTGCTCACTGACGTTAAGCCGCATCGGTACCAACAAGGTTTTGCTGGCGGTATGTCCCTCAGCCTCCCCTTGACACAACAGCGCCATGGCTTGGGCCACACTGCGTAGCTGGATGCTGTCATCGCTTTGCAACAACAAAAAACGGTTTTGCACAGTCCAGGGCTTCGCTGCTGCAGGCACTGCTGCGTCGGTGGTTTCTGACTTGGGTGCCAGTACATAGGCTGCCTTACTGGCATCCTGCAATTCACTGACAGTGTCTGGCTGGCTTCCTTGCTGCAACGCATGCAAGTACTGCAACTGGCGCGCGACCTCGGCCACTGCCGGTTTCGCTGGTGGTTGATAGCTGGAGGCACGGCGGCCGCTACTTGCTGGCCTGGCCTGGCCCAGGTTGGGCGTCGAATGGCGGGCAACCGCCAGTGCCGGCTCTGCTGATGCATCCAAGCTTGCATCCTGTGAGGCATGCAATGCCTCTGGTTGCAGCTGCGCCAGAGCATTGGTTAGCGCACTGGCAACGAAGTCATGCACCAGGCGTGCCTGATGAAAACGCACCTCATGCTTGGCCGGGTGCACATTGACATCCACTTCCGTTGCTGGCAGCTCCAGATAGAGCACAAACACCGGCTGCTGCTCAGCACTCAAATGCTCGCCATAGGCCTGGCGGATGGCATGGTTCAGCAGTTTATCGCGCATCATCCGGCCATTGACGTAACTGTACTGACAGCCAGCTTGCCGTTCGATGGCAACAGGCGGTAACAACCACCCCCAGAGCTTTAATTGCTGATGCTGATTTTCAATCCAGCAGGCACTGTCGGCAAAACGCCGGCCACAAAGGCTAGCAACCCGCTGCAACTGCTGGGCTGGGGTACTGGCAGCTTTTAAACGCCGCATGGGCTGTCCATTGTGACTGAGTGTCCAGCCAACATCAAAACGGCTCAGAGCCAGTCGTTTAATCAATTCATCAATGTGAAAGAATTCGGTTTTCTCGGTGCGCAGGAATTTGCGGCGGGCCGGCGTGTTGAAAAATAAATCCAACACCTCCACCGTGCTGCCGACAGGGTGAGCCGCCGGTCGCAGCTGCACCTGCATGTCCCGTCCTTCAGCGTTGGCCTGCCAGGCGGTTTCCTGACTGGCTGGCCGGGAGGTCAGACTTAAACGGGCCACAGAACTGATACTGGCCAGAGCTTCACCACGAAAGCCCAAACTCAGGATCTGCTCCAAGTCATCCAGGCTACTGATTTTGCTGGTGGCATGGCGACTGAGTGCCAATGTAAGCTCCTGCTGAGCGATGCCACAACCATTATCCCGGATACGGATTAACCGGGCGCCGCCTTTTTCAATGTCAATATCGATTTGACTGGCACCGGCATCCAGCGCATTTTCCACCAGCTCTTTGACCACCGAAGCCGGGCGTTCAACCACTTCACCCGCCGCAATCTGATTGGCAAGCTGCGGCGGTAAAATCTGGATTGGCATTATTCTGGGATCCGCAGCACCTGGCCAATACGAATGGTATCGCCATTAAGCTGATTGTGTTGCCGCAATGCCTCGACCGACACATTGTAGCGCTGAGCCACCAGGGATAACGACTCCCCCCGTTCGACCCGGTGCTCGCGTGAACGATGCTGAGCAAACAGTGAGTCGGCGGGTGGTGACTGGCGGAAATGCCGGCGAAGTCCCTGAAACATCGATTGCGCCAGACGTTGCTGATGCTGAGATGTGCGCAGCTGTTGCTCTTCCTGCGGGTTGGAAATAAAGCCCACTTCGACCAATATCGAAGGAATATCCGGTGAACGCAGCACCGCCAGGCTGGCAGCCTGTGGTTCACGCCGGTGCAAACGGGTGATTTGCCCCAGCTCCGACAGCACATGGGTGGCTGCCTGGTGGGCTGACACCATCGAGTGGTTCATTGATAAATCCAGCACCGTTTGTGCCAGGTAACGCTCTTGGGTGGAGTCACGGATGATTTCACCGACCCCACCGAGCAGTTCGGAATGGCGTTCTTTTTGTTCCAGCATCCGACCCACTTCCGAGGTCGCCCGGCGCAATGATAACACCCAGACCGCAGCACCACGGGGCTGTGGTGAGGTAAAGGCATCGGCGTGAATCGAAATCAGCAAATCGGCCTGCATTTCACGGGCAATGTCAGTACGCCGATTCAGATGTACAAAGTAATCGCCGGTGCGCACCATCACAGCCTTCATGCCCGGCTCGTTGTTAATCAGTTCTGCCAAGCGGCGGGCAATCGGCAATACCAGGTTTTTCTCGAAGGTGCCGGCAGGGCCGATGGAGCCGGGATCCTCGCCACCATGGCCAGCATCGATGGCAATGATAATGTCACGGCCAGGCTGGCGCTGCGCCCTGGCCTGTGCCACCGGCAGCTCACGCTGTTCGCCTTTAAAGTCAACCACCAAACGATGACCATAAGGCCCGGTGGGTGGCAGGCTAAAGACGTTGGCAGAGGCTTTTTCCGACAAATCCAGTACGATGCGTAAGGTCTGATTGTTGGCGGTATAACTGGAGCGGATACTTTGGATTAAACTGGCTTCACCGCTGGCGGCGGGCAAGCGGTTTTGGGCTTTGTGCTGGCGTAAATCAATCACGAAACGGTGCGGATTCTCCAGCGCAAAGCTGCGCTGATCCGGTGCTGCAGCTAAATCAAACACCACCCGGGTATTTTCCGGCGATGGCCAGATCCGAATGCTTTGCACTTCATTACTGGCAGCCCACAAGGAGCCAGCCCAGCAACACAGCAGCCACCACAGCCAGTGAACTCTTTTGTTATCGTTCTTCATGCGCACTCATCGTTGTTACTATCGAACGGCCAAGCTCACTCTGCCCATGGATGCTCAAGGTGCGAACCGGCTCATCGGCAGCTGCGTGATAACTTAGCTCCAGCACCAGATCTGGCTCTGGCAAAAATCCAAGCCCGCGCTCCGGCCACTCAATCAGGCAAATCGCCTGGTCGCTGAAATAGTCGCGACCCCCAATAAATTCAAGCTCTTCCGGATCTGTTAACCGGTATAAATCAAAATGATAAATTTGTCTAGTCGCCAGCTGATAGGGCTCCACCAACGTATAGGTTGGGCTTTTGACAGCGCCCTGATGCCCCAAGGCCTGCAGCAGCCCCCGGCTAAAGGTGGTTTTACCTGCCCCTAAGGGGCCCTGTAAAAACAGCACCGCCTGCGCAGGCAGTAGCAACGCCAGCCTGGCGGCAACCGCTTGGGTTACCGCTTCATCCAGTAACGAGATCTGAAAGCGATTTACTTCCTGCACGCGATTTACCTCAAGGGGTTTGCTGCTCTGACCGCAGATTTTAACAAAAATTCCGCCCAACTGTTATCCCTGATGGTAGCAACGCGAAAGATTACCTGCGACCTGTGCTTATGCTACCATCTGTGCATCCGATCGTTACTACCCCCATGGCATGAGCTTAGCAGCACTGGCAGCGCACATTAAAACCTGGGCCAAAGAGCTTGGCTTCTCCGACTGTGGCATCACCGATACCGATCTGACGCGGGAAGAGCCGCGTTTGCAAGCCTGGCTGGCACAAGAGTTTCACGGCGAGATGGAGTACATGGCGCGCCATGGCATGGTAAGAGCAAGGCCCGGAGAGTTATTGCCAGGTACCCAGCGGGTCATTTCGGTGCGGATGGACTATTTGCCAGAGCGGGCGGCCTTTGCCAGCAACCTGCAGGATCCCAGTCAGGCTTACATCAGCCGTTATGCGCTGGGGCGTGATTACCACAAAGTGATCCGCAAAAAACTGAAACAACTGGCCGAGCGCATCGAGCAGGAGGTGAGCGAGCTTGGTTACCGGCCCTTTGTCGACTCAGCGCCGGTGCTGGAGCGGCCGCTGGCACAAAAAGCGGGGCTAGGCTGGGTAGGCAAACACAGCCTGCTGCTCAATCATGAGGCTGGCTCCTGGTTTTTTCTGGGCGAACTGCTGGTGAATCTGCCGCTACCCATCGATGCACCTCATCAGGGCGATTGCGGCAGTTGTGTGGCCTGCATCACCAGTTGCCCCACCCAGGCTATCGTCGCCCCCTTTATCGTGGATGGCCGGCGCTGCATTTCTTACCTGACCATTGAGCTCAAAGGCGCTATTCCACTGGAGTTTCGGCCTTTGCTCGGCAACCGTATCTATGGCTGCGATGATTGCCAGTTGGTTTGCCCCGAAAACCGGGCGGCACCGCTTAGTCTGGAAGCTGATTTTCAAATCAAAGAGCATTGGCGTGATCAAAGTCTGCTGGCCTTGTTTCACTGGGATGAAGCCACTTTTTTGCAGCGCACCGAAGGCAGTCCAATTCGCCGGATAGGGTTTGAGCGCTGGCAGCGTAATCTGGCAGTCGCCCTTGGCAATGCGCCTTGTTCAAAGGACATCGTGCAGGCACTGCAGCAAGCCCGCGCTGGTGCATCCGAACTGGTGCAAGAGCACATCGACTGGGCCTTGCAGCAACAGCAAAAAAAACAGTGGCTAGAGGACTCGATCCTGCCACGACAAACCGAGCGACTGGTGCGGATTGTAAAAAAAGGCCTGCCCCGCGATGCCTGAAGCAGCTTCCAACCCGCGGCTCAGCAAGCGGCAGAAAGCAAAAAAGCAGCCAGAAGGCTGCTTTTTCAGGATTTGGAGCGAGTAACGAGGTTCGAACTCGTGACCTCGACCTTGGCAAGGTCGCGCTCTACCAGCTGAGCTATACTCGCATTGCACATCAGGGCTGGTGACGTTCCTGATGCCGCGCATTTTACAAAAACCAGCGGCCAATGCAAGCCCTTTATTGCGGAATTTTGAAAAAATGCGCGCGATAGGTGACTAATTCGCCAATGGAGTCGCGGATATCATCCAGCGCCAGATGACTGCCCTGCTTTTGCACCTGCTTCAGCACCTCTGGTGCCCAGCGCCGGGCTAGCTCTTTCACAGTACTGACATCCAGGTTGCGGTAATGAAAAAAGGCTTCCAGTTCTGGCGCGTACTCCACCAGAAAACGGCGGTCCTGACCAATGCTGTTGCCACACATCGGTGACTTGCCGGCTGGCACGTATTGGCGCAAAAACGCCAGCGTTTGCTGCTCGGCTTCGGCCAGACTGACCGTGCTATTACGGCAGCGCTCGGTCAGGCCGCTTTTACCGTGCTGCTCAACACACCAGGGATCCATGCCATCGAGTACCGCATCCGGCTGCTTGATGGCCAGCGAAGGCCCTTCCGCCAGGATGTTCAGCTGGCTGTCGGTGACGATGGTGGCGATCTCCAAAATCACATCTTTTTTCGGGTCCAGCCCGGTCATTTCCAAATCCAGCCAAATTAAATTGTGTTCGCTTGCTGCCATCTTTGTTTTCCTCTAGCGACCATGCCTACCGGACGCTTTGTAACTGAACCGATAAGCGGTATCATACACGGCATTAGAGAGCGCCACCAGCGACCGATAGGCACAACCGCGTGAGTTCAAAACGACGTTTAACCAAACAGCAACAGGCACGAATCGCCAGGCACAATCAAAAAAGGCTGGATACCAGTCAGCAGGACGTTGCCAGCGATGACGACACCTACCTGGCCGCCGAGCCAGGGCTGATTTTAAGCCGCTTTGGCAAGCATGCCGATGTTGAAGCTGCCGATGGCAGTGTGATCCGCTGCAATCTGCGTCGCACCTTGAGTTCGGTCGTGACTGGCGATCGGGTAGCCTTTCGCCGGGTACGCCAAACGCAAGGCAGTGTCGATGGCATTATTGATGCAGTAGCCGAACGCGACACCGTGCTGCTGCGCCCAGATTTTTACGATGGCTTAAAACCGGTAGCTGCCAACATTGATCGTATTGTCGTAGTCTCGGCGGTGCTGCCCGAGTTTTCTGCCCATATCATCGATCGCTATCTGGTGGCGGCCGAAGTGACCGGTATTCCACCGGTACTGGTGCTGAATAAAACCGACCTGCTGAGTGATGAACAGCGGCACGCCTTGCAGCAACAGCTGGAGCTCTATCGCGAGCTTGGCTATGCCAGCTTATGGCTGAGTGCGAAGCAGGGCGAAGGCATGGACGCACTGCAGCAGTTGCTGCAAGACGGTACCAGCATTTTGGTTGGGCAATCCGGTGTTGGCAAATCGTCCATTATGAATGCTATTTTGCCGGAGCTGGCGCTTTCTACCCAACAAGTTTCGGATGTATCTGGCCTTGGCCAGCACACCACCACCGCCTCACGGTTATACCATTTACCCGGCGGTGGCCAGCTGATTGACTCACCCGGTATTCGTGAATTTGGTCTGTGGCATTTTAGCCCGGAGCAGGTCACCGCTGGCTTTGTCGAATTTCAACCTTTGCTCGGCCATTGCAAGTTTCGGGACTGCAAGCACATCAAAGACCCCGGCTGTGCTATTCTGCAAGCAGTGGCCGATGGCGACATCAGCGAACAACGCTACCAGAGCTATCTGCGCATACTAACCAGCATGGCAGAAGACAAACCCAATCATTTCTAACGTCAAAAGAGCCTGTTATGGACCAAGTAAAAATCGTTCTGCAATACATTCTGCCCAAGCACCTGATCTCACGGCTGGTCGGTTACCTGGCCGCTGCCCGGCTGGGCTTTTTCAGTCATCTGCTGATTAAACTGTTCATCAAAGCCTACAAAATCGATATGACCGAAGCCAAGTACCAACAAGCGTCTGATTACCGCAGCTTCAATGAGTTTTTTACCCGGCCATTAAAAGACGGTATCCGACCACTGGCAGAAGCTGCCGATATCATTGCCCATCCGGTCGATGGCACCATCAGTCAGCTGGGGCCCATCACCGATGGCAAGCTGGTGCAGGCTAAAAACCACGATTATTCACTGCAAACCTTGCTGGGTGGTGAGGCGGAAACTGCAGCGCCTTTTCTGGGCGGCCAATTTGCCACCATCTATCTGGCACCAAAAGATTACCACCGTATCCATATGCCGGTGAGCGGTACCTTGCGTGAAATGATCTATGTACCGGGCGATTTGTTTTCGGTAAACCCACTCACGGCGGAGAATGTGCCCAACCTGTTTGCCCGCAACGAGCGGGTCGTCACCATCTTTGATACCGAGCTGGGCCCGATGGCGCTGGTATTGGTGGGGGCTACCATTGTTGCCAGCATTGAAACGGTTTGGGCCGGCACCATCACGCCGCCAACCGGTAAAACCGTGCATCGCTGGCAGTACCCGGCCACCGGCCCCACTGCGGTGCGATTGGAAAAAGGCGCTGAAATGGGTCGCTTTAAACTGGGATCGACGGTGGTGCTGGCATTTGCCCCGGAACAGCTGGAGTTTTTAGCCGAGCAGCAGCCTGGAAGCATCACCCGGATGGGGGCGCCTTTTGCCACACGTCTGACGGCTGAGTAAGCGAAAACAAACGTCGCCTTTGAGGAGCCTGTATGCAGATCATTGCCCACCGGGGAGCCAGTGGTGAGTTTCCGGAAAATACCTTGCTGGCCATCGCCCAGGCCATTTTGCAGGGTGCCGATGCCATTGAGGTGGATGTGTACGCGGTAGAAGGTGAACTGATCGTCATTCACGATCCCAAGCTAGAGCGCACCACCAACGGCAGCGGCACCATTTACCAGCACAGTCTGGCCTATCTGCAACAACTGGATGCCGGTGAAGGCGAGCCCATTCCTACCCTGTGGCAGGTGCTGGAGCTGGTGCAAGGCCGCTGTTGGCTGAATATCGAGCTCAAAGGCAAGGATACCGCCGGGCCACTGCTAACCCTGTTAGCCCGCGCGCAATCTGAATTAGGCCTCTCGCTCAATGAGCTCCTGGTTTCTTCGTTTAATCATCATTTGTTGTTGCAGTTAAAACAAGCCTTGCCAGAACTAAGGCTAGGCGCCCTTACCGCCAGCCTGCAACTAAATTATGCCCAGTACGTGCACGATTTAGGCATGTACTCGGTGCACTGCGATCTGAATTTTATCGATCAGCAACTGGTGCATGATGCCCATCAGCTCGGTTTGAAAGTCTTTGTCTATACCGTGGATGGGCTGGATGACATCAGCGAGATGCAGCAGCTGGGGGTGGATGGTATCTTTACCAATTACCCGGCCCGCAGCCGGGTGTGGGCTTTTGAAGGCGGCTAACGATCAACTTTGCTGAGGGGTGGCCTCATTCTCTTTGCAATCAACCTCGGTTTTACAGCCGCTGCAGCGCTGGCATAGCCGCATATTCAGTACATGCGCCAGCACCACAAAGGCGGCACCAATGGTGAGCACTGCAGGCTCCCAGTGATGACCAAAGATATCTTTGTGCCAGTAGATAAAGCCACCTAAAAACAGCGAGTAGAAGGGGTAGAGTTTACGGTGGTAACGGTGAAAACCTGAAAACAGTGCAATAAACCCCAGCACCATCGTCAGCAACAATGCAGCACGCTCAAAGCTCTCATTGGCCAGAAAGCTGGCACCAAGCAACGGCAATACCGGCAATAGGACAGGCAGCATAATGCAATGCACCGCGCAGAGCGAGGTCAGCGCAATTCCGGCTTTATCCAATACATTTCGACCCAGGCTAAGCACAGCAGTTGCCACTCCATCCCATACAGAAATGAGATGATATAACAAATCGACCAAAAATGGAATACGAGCCAGTCACAAACTGCTGCCCACAGCCGGACTTTGTGGCATAATTCGACCCCATTTTGTTGTACGAGACCGCAAAGCATGGATCAATTACTGGACCAACTGGATGCCAACCTGAAGGAGTTGTACCGCAAAGCGCTGGATGCTGATCAAGCGCTGGATGCATTGAAACAACAAGGCAAAGGTAAATACCAGACTATTTTTCCAGCAAGTGCCGGTTTTCAGGTACAAAGTGCCCGCTTTATGCCTTATCTGGCAGAAACTGCCGAGCTGGTTGCTGCCATGCGCCAAAGCCAGCAATTCAGTACCACTACCTTGCAACAAGCCGTGCAGCAGCTAAAGCAACTGCATCAAACCTTGCAAGAGTTTCAGCAGGCTTTAAAAGTCCAGTAAGCAAAACGGCAAGCTCAAGGCTTGCCGTTCTCAGGTAGGAAACCGTTTAATCGCTGACTTTAGGTAACTTGGCCTGGTGCGCTTCAATTTGCGGCATCAGATCCCGCTCGAACCAGCGCTTTAACATGGTGTACTCGTAACGCAGCTCCTGATGACGGGGCCCAACCATACGAGGGCTTTGTAAAAAGCTCATATCACGGATGTTTTCATCACCACCGGCTACCTTGGCTCCATAACCGTCACGCAGTTCATGGGTAAAGGCCACCCGGGGTGAATAAATATCTTTTACCATCCGGATATCCTGACCTGTGCGGGTATACATCGGGTTCACGTCCCCCGCCAAATCAATGTCTGTCACCGTGACCTGCCACTGATAACCCTCCGGCAGCTCAGCTGCGAACTCTTGGAAAATTCGTTCAAAGCTTGCCAGGGTCCGCTCACGAAAGCGCGCCCGGCTTTCATTGGCCGGCCGGATATCGGTGAATTTTTCCGGCTCCTGGAAAGTCAGCGTTAAGTTGGATGCATCCTCCGCCAGACCATGAAAGCTTGCGCTCATCAGCCCAGCCAGGGCACCTGCCATCATTAGTTTGCGCCAAATAGGTGTGGTCATTGTTGCCTCCAATTAATAGCATACACCGCTACAAAGCCCGACGGCACAACCATCGAGCCTGACTAAATTCTAGTCAACTTTATATGACTATAGACTGAATTGGATTCATTAAGTTGTCATTTTTTGTTATTTATTGTGCCAGCTGACAAGGCACTAACCAATAAAAAACCCGGCATCAAAGCCGGGTCTGATGGCCAGACAAAGAAATCATGTTATCGCTTTCTTTTGTTCCAGAACTGTTGAGATATCTCATTTAGATCATCAGATAAATTAGCCACTGCAGAAACACTGGTATGATTGTTTTGACCAAAGACCACATTGTCATTGGCTGCATCACGAATACAATTCACCCCTCGGTGGATGTTGTTGCTCATCACCCCTTGCTGCTCGGCTGCAGCCGCAATCTGCACATTCATCTCACTGATTTCATTTACCTTCCTGCCAATGCTCTTCAATGCCAGCGCTGCTTTCTCAGCATCGCCCACACAGCCATTGGCTTGCACACTGCTCTGAGTCATTGCTGTTACAGCGCTGCGGGTACGGAGCTGCAAGCCATCAATCATTTGCTGAATATCGGCTGTCGATTGCTGCGTACGCCCTGCCAGGCTGCGAACTTCATCGGCTACTACAGCAAATCCTCTGCCTTGCTCGCCTGCTCTTGCAGCCTCAATCGCAGCATTTAATGCCAGCAAATTGGTTTGCTCAGCAACACCTTGAATCACCTCCAGTACGCCGGAAATTTCGACACTCTGCTTTTCCAGCTCGTGAATAACTTGTGTCGCCTTTCCTAACTCCAGCTCCAGTTGTTTGATCGAGCTACGGGTGATTTCAACTAAGTGCGCACCTTGCGCTGTTTCCTGATCCGCCTCTTCAGCAGCATTGGCTGCAACCTGAGCACTGGTAACCACTTGCTGAATACTGGCAGCCATTTGTGTCACAGCTGTAGCCATTTGATCCGTTTCACTCTGTTGCGCTGCACTGGCTTTGTTGCCAGCCATCACTTGCTGCAACGAGCTTTGGGTATGGCTGGAAAGCTTGCCAGACGCATCATTAATACGCCCCACCACTGCGCCCGTCTCCGCCTGCAACATGCGCAAAGCAAACTCAATGTCACCCAACTCGTCCATGCGATTGGTATAGAGTTTCTGGCTCAGCGGATTATCAGCGATAGATTTGGCCATTGCTTGCAACTTTTTCAAAGGGCTTAGCCAGTAACTCACGGCGGCTGCAATCACAACCAGTGGCAGGGCCGCACTGCTGATCAGCTGCAACCAGAAACCATTCAGTGCAAAACCGCCCACTTGGCCAAGGATCAAGGCAAAAGCAGTCCATAACAACAACTTGGCCCGGATAGAAAGCCTCGCTTTGGTAGGCGCAGCTTTCCCTGATTTCAGCTCGGCATAGCACTGCTCTGCCCGACTTATTGCTTCTGGGCTGGCCTTAGTTCGCACCGACTGTATCTCAGTGATCTCGCCACTCTTTGCTATGGGGGTGACATAAGCACTGACCCAGTAATGATCGCCATTCTTGCAGCGATTCTTCACCAGACCCATCCAGGAATTACCGGCTTTGATGGTAGACCACATATGCTGAAAAGCAGCTTCAGGCATATCCGGATGGCGCACCATATTATGTGGCTGTCCAAGCAGCTCTTGCTCTGTAAAACCACTGATCTGGATAAAGTCGGAGTTCACATAGGTAATACGGCTATCCGGTTTAGTGGTGGACAAAATATTTGAGGCATCACTCAAGTGCACCTCACGATTGGTTACAGGTAAATTGCTTCTCATGGGACAAACTCAGTATGGCAGAATGCCATTGATGGGAACAGACCTGTGCTCAAACACAAGCTGTTTGGATGGTTCATTGCTGAACTTGGGCGCAGAATATTTGAGCAGTTTAATTGCTGAAAGTGAATTTAATCGATTAAGTAAATCGCTTTTTTGAATGATGAGCAAGGACAAGGGTTGACGAAAAAACCACCGAAATTTACCGATAAAAAACCCGGCACCAAGGCCGGGTTTTCTGGGAGTTCAGACGGGGTCTGAGCGCATTACATCATGCCGCCCATGCCACCCATTCCGCCCATGCCGCCCATATCCGGGGCAGCGGCTTCGTCTTTTGGTACTTCAGTCACCATGGCTTCGGTGGTGATCATCAGTGAACCAACAGAAGCTGCGAACTGCAGGGCAGAACGGGTTACTTTGGTTGGATCCAGAATACCCATTTCCAGCATGTCGCCGTAGGTTTCGTTGGCCGCGTTGTAGCCGTAGTTGCCAGAGCCATCTTTCACTTTGTTGACAACCACTGACGGCTCTTCACCGGCGTTGGCCACGATTTGACGCAGAGGCGCTTCCATCGCACGCAGGGCGATTTTGATGCCGTGGTTTTGGTCTTCGTTCTCTGCCGTCAGGCCTGCCAGTTTGGCAGCAACACGAACCAGAGCGACACCACCACCAGGCACCACACCTTCTTCAACGGCAGCACGGGTTGCGTGCAGCGCGTCTTCAACGCGGGCTTTTTTCTCTTTCATTTCGATTTCAGTCGACGCACCGACTTTGATCACGGCAACACCGCCAGCCAGTTTGGCCAGACGCTCTTGCAGTTTTTCTTTGTCGTAATCCGAGGTCGCTTCTTCGATTTGCTGACGGATTTGCTTGACGCGGCCAGCAATGGCGGCTTCGTCACCGGCACCATCGATGATGGTGGTGTTGTCTTTGGTCAGCACCACGCGCTTGGCAGTACCCAAGTCTTCCAGTGTAGCTTTTTCCAGATCCAGGCCGATTTCTTCTGAAATCACAGTACCATTGGTCAGTACCGCGATATCTTGCAGCATGGCTTTACGGCGGTCACCGAAACCAGGTGCTTTCACCGCGGCTACTTTCACGATGCCACGCATGTTGTTCACTACCAGAGTCGCTAAGGCTTCGCCTTCCACGTCTTCTGCGATGATCAGCAATGGCTTGCCTGCTTTGGCCACACCTTCCAGCACCGGCAACAGCTCACGGATGTTGGAGATTTTCTTGTCCACATTCAGGATAAACGGGCTTTCCAGCTCAACCTGACCAGCTTCCTGGTTGTTGATGAAGTAAGGAGACAGGTAGCCACGGTCAAACTGCATGCCTTCAACCACGTCCAGCTCGTTGGCCAGCGCCTGGCCTTCTTCGACCGTGATCACGCCTTCTTTGCCTACTTTGTCCATCGCATCGGCGATGATCTGGCCAATTTCTGAGTCCGAGTTAGCAGAAATGGTCCCGACCTGAGCAACTGACTTGCTATCGGCGCACGGCTGAGACAGGTTTTTCAGTTCAGCAACGGCTTCAACCACGGCTTTGTCGATACCGCGCTTCAGATCCATTGGGTTCATGCCAGCGGCAACGGCTTTCACGCCTTCGTTGATAATGCTTTGTGCCAGTACAGTGGCGGTGGTAGTACCATCACCGGCTTCGTCGTTGGCTTTAGAAGCCACTTCTTTCACCATCTGAGCGCCCATGTTCTCGAACTTGTCTTCCAGCTCGATTTCTTTGGCGACAGACACACCATCTTTGGTGATCAAAGGTGAACCGAAGGATTTATCCAGGATCACATTGCGGCCTTTCGGACCCAGAGTGACACGAACGGCATTGGCCAGAATATTGACGCCTTTCAGCATTTTATTGCGGGCATCATCACCAAAACGAACTTCTTTTGCTGCCATTTTCATTTTCCTCTAAATTCAGTTAGTGCAATGATGGATTAGGCTTCGACAACAGCCAGGATATCGTTCTCACTGACGATCAGCACTTCTTCACCATCAATTTTTTGCGTCTTAACGCCGTAACCATCGTTGAAAATCACCGTGTCGCCAACTTTGACATCCAGCGCTTTCACCTCGCCGTTCTCCAGAATGCGGCCATTGCCAACGGCGATCACAGTACCACGGGTGGATTTCTCTGCGGCAGAGCCAGTCAGAACGATGCCACCTGCTGACTTGGATTCAGCTTCCTGACGTTTGATGATGACGCGGTCATGTAAAGGACGAATATTCATGCTCTATCTCCTAAAGCGAGTTTGCGTTTTAACATGGGTTGTTAAAATGGGTTGCGCTGTATATGGGGCAAGCAAAAACTGAATCCAAGGGGGAGACTAAAAAAATTTTCTGCAGACATCGGCGTGACAACAGATTTTGCTAATGATGGCAGCAAACTGGTATTGTATCGCTTCGAACAAGACCGGAACCTGTCGGGCAGCGTATAGTCTGACCTGCCTGAAACCAAGAAGAGAGCCGATAGATGTTACGATCGTTATTGACTGGCGTGTTGTTGTGCTGGCTGGCGCTGTTGCCGGCCCAGGCCAATGACAGTGTCCTGGCTGCCATTACCGGCGAGTCGTCACGCTTTTTACCGGTCGATCAGGCCTTTCAGTTTGATTTTCGCCAGCAGGACGATGAGCTGCTGCTTAGCTGGACCATAGCCGACGGCTACTACCTGTACAAAGAGCAATTTCAGTTTGCCGGCATCGCCGTTAGCTTCTCGCACCCCAGCTACCCGGCAGCCATGACCATTGAAGACGAATTCTTCGGCGTGACCGATGTGTACTACCATCAGGTGATTTTGCGCCTGCCCTTGTCCGATATTGGCGACGATGCCGAGTTACGGGTACGTTATCAGGGCTGCGCTGAAGCCGGCTTTTGCTACCCGCCCACCACCAAAACAGTACCCCTCAGCGAGTCTTCCGCTGGCTCAACCACCGAAGCGGCTACTGGAGCTGAAGGCTCGTTCTCTGCTGCACCGGTATCCAGCCAAAATACCCTGGCCGGGCGCCTGGCCGGCTCCGGTTTTTTACTGACATTAGGTGTCTTCTTTTTACTGGGACTGGGCCTGGCGTTTACGCCCTGTGTGTTTCCGATGTACCCGATTTTATCCAGCATTATTGTCGGCCAGGGCAAGGATCTGTCCAACAAGAAAGCCTTTACCCTGTCTTTTGCCTATGTGCAGGGCATGGCGCTGACTTATGCCTTGCTTGGCCTGGTCATTGCCAGCCTGGGGGTCCGTTTTCAGGCCATGCTGCAGCACCCGGCTATTTTGTTGCTGGTCAGTGCCCTCTTTGTGCTGCTGGCGCTGGCGATGTTTGGTGCGCTGAATTTCAGTCTACCCAGTGCCTGGCAGGCAAAAGTGGCAGCCATTAGCAACAAACAGCAACGCGGCTCTGCCAAAGGGGCCTTTGTGATGGGCAGCTTATCTGGCCTGATTGCTTCCCCCTGCACCACAGCCCCACTGACCGCCGCCCTGCTGTACGTCGCGCAAAGCGGCGATCTGCTGCGCGGTGCTATTACCCTGTATGTACTGAGCCTGGGTATGGGCTTGCCGCTGCTGATCCTCGGCAGTTCGGGCGCCAAGCTGCTGCCTAAAGCCGGCCAGTGGATGTATGCGGTGAAAAATATCTTCGGCTTTTTGCTGCTGGCGGTGCCGGTCTGGTTATTGGATCGCTTTGTGCCCGGCTGGGTCACTCTACTGCTGGGCTCAGTACTTGCCTTGTCTGCCGCCTTGTACCTGCATTATGTCTCGCAGCAACTCAGCAATGCCAAAGCCCGCAGCACGCTCTGGCTACCGGCGCAATTGCTGCTGATTTTAACCGTCCTTGTCAATGTGCAACTGCTATGGCCTCAATCGGCCAGCCCTTCCATCGCAACAACGGTTGCCGGGCAACAGACCCCGGGTCAATTCCGGTTGGTAGCCGATCAGGCTGAATTGGATCAGGCGCTGGCCGAGGCCAAAGCCAATGGCCAGGTGGTATTACTGGATTTGTATGCAGAGTGGTGCGTGGCCTGCAAAGAGTTCGAGCTGCTGACTTTTCCGGCCGAGCAAGTACAGCCCTACTTGCAGCAAATGGTGCTGCTGAAAATTGATGTCACCCGCATGACCCGGGCCAACCAGCAATTATTGGACCGCTATCAGGTGCTGGGCCTGCCCACCCTGCTGTTCTTTGATGCTGAGGGCAACGAAATGACCCAATCCCGTGTCACCGGCTTTATGGCGGCCCGGCCTTTTGCCCGCCACTTAGCAGCCATTCTGGAGTAAGCGACCAGGTCGCAGCGTGCTGCCATGCTGGGATAGCTAGCAGCTTCGTCACAACAAACTGGTCTTTTCCTGCTGATTAGACCAGTATTTTGCTGCCATTTGTCACGATTTCACTATAATAAGCCGTTAAATCGAAACCAAGCGCGCGTTATTTACGCATCTAGCTCGAGGCAGCTGTTTATTCTGGCCGCTTCAGGCATAATGAAGAGAACTAACGCGAACGTGCAGGAAATGTGCAGCTTATGGTGAATAAAACGCGGATTCTGTTGTTAAATGGCCCCAATCTGAACATGCTGGGTGTGCGCGAGCCTTCAGTCTATGGCTCGCAAAGCCTGGCTGAACTGGTGCAACAGCTGCAGGATTATGCCGCAACCCTGAATGTGGAACTAAGCCACTTCCAGAGCAACGCCGAGCATGCACTGCTCGATCGCATTCACCAGAGCCTGGGCCAGATTGACTTTATTGTCATCAACCCCGGTGCTTTCACCCACACCAGTGTGGCTTTACGTGATGCCCTGCTGGCGGTGGCCATTCCCTGCATCGAAGTGCATCTGAGCAATGTGCATGCCCGCGAACCATTCCGGCAGCACTCGTATCTTTCGGACATTGCCAAAGGCGTGATTTGTGGCCTGGGGCCACAAGGCTATCGTTTTGCCATTGAGGCAGCAGTGTCTTTTACGCAATCCAATCCATCCACCTAGAATGACAGGTTAAATCTTTATGGACATTAGAAAAATTAAGAAACTGATCGAGCTGGTCGAAGAGTCCGGTATCTCTGAGCTGGAAATCACCGAAGGCGAAGAATCGGTTCGCATCAGCCGTCAAAGCACAGCGCCACAGCAAATCCACTATGCTGCAGCACCAGCCCCGATGGCTGCTCCTGCTCCGGCAGCAGCGCCAGCGGCTACCCCAGCCGTTGCCAGTGCTCCGGCAGAAACCACCGGCCACCGGGTTCGTTCACCCATGGTTGGTTCTTTCTACCGTTCGCCTTCGCCAACATCCAAGCCATTTATCGAGGTAGGCCAGAGTGTGAAAGTCGGCGATACCCTCTGCATCGTTGAAGCGATGAAGATGATGAACCAGATCCAGTCCGACAAAGCCGGTGTGGTGAAAGAAATTCTGGTTCAGGACGGCGAGCCGGTAGAGTTTGACCAGCCACTGGTTATTATCGAATAAGCAAAAAAGGCCAATCCTATGTTAGAAAAAGTCTTGATTGCCAACCGGGGCGAAATTGCACTGCGTATTCTACGCGCCTGCAAAGAGCTCGGGATCAAGACGGTCGCCGTGCACTCCACGGTCGATCGTAATCTGAAGCATGTGCTGCTGGCCGATGAAACCATCTGCATCGGTCCGGCGCCTTCGCCAAAAAGCTACCTGAATGTACCGGCATTGATCGCGGCAGCCGAAGTCACCAATGCTCAGGCCATTCACCCGGGTTATGGCTTTTTGGCAGAAAATGCCGATTTTGCCCAGCAAGTGGAAGAAAGCGGCCTGGTCTTTATTGGCCCACGGCCGGACTCCATCCGCTTAATGGGCGATAAAGTCTCCGCTATTGAAGCAATGAAAAAAGCCGGTGTGCCTTGTGTACCAGGCTCTGATGGCGCCGTCGGTGATGATGCCGCCACCAACAAAGCCATCGCCAATCGCATCGGTTACCCGATCATTGTCAAAGCTGCTGGCGGCGGCGGTGGTCGCGGCATGCGGGTGGTGCGCTCTGAAGCCGAACTGGTCAGCTCGATTGAAATGACCAAAGCCGAAGCCAAAGCGGCTTTTGGCAACGACATGGTGTACATGGAAAAATTCCTGGAAAACCCGCGCCATGTTGAAATTCAGGTGCTGGCCGATGGCCAGGGCCATGCCATTCACCTGGGTGAGCGCGACTGCTCCATGCAGCGCCGTCACCAAAAAGTGGTGGAAGAGGCTCCGGCCCCTGGCATTAGCCAGGAGCTGCGTGACTTCATTGGTGGCCGCTGTGTCGAAGCCTGTAAGGTAATGAACTACCGTGGTGCCGGTAC